>Ga0208814_1000216_pt1 | contig 39405 bp, 66 predicted proteins | sample MalvirAntarct_55_FD_184253 | JGI IMG/M metagenome (GOLD analysis project Ga0208814, IMG submission 184253) | Marine viral communities from the Global Malaspina Expedition - Malaspina viral metaG Antarct_55 (SPAdes) (version 2) | ecosystem: Environmental > Aquatic > Marine > Oceanic | place... | reverse complement strand
AGTGAGCCTAACTTCGCAGTTATAAAAGCTACTGCTAAGAAAGGTGATAAGACTATAGAGACTTTTGGTTCAGCTTTAAAAGGAGCAGGATTTAAAGATGGTTCTACAAATAGTTGGTATGTTATCGAACTTGCCGAGAAGAGAGCTTTGTCAAGAGCAACACTAAAAATGACAGGTCTATACGAACAAGGTGTATTTGGTCAGGATGAGTCAGAATCATTTAAACGTAGCGACAATGCATAGTAATTGTTGTGGTGCATCCGAATGGATGGAGGGAACAGAGATTTGTTCAGACTGTAAAGAACACGCATCGTTTGACGATTGGTGTGAAGACTGCGATGGAGAATGCAATCAAGGAGAATGTAAAGAAGACTAATATGGAGTTATACAAGCAAATAAATTACGAAGGTGGAACACTTAGATTGTTTGGAAAGTATACAGTAGCAAAACCCTCTTTTGAGGGTTCGTTACCTGAACCATCATCATTTAACATTTATAGCATAGAATTACCTTTAGCAGAAAAAGGACACTATCAGGATGTATCAGAGCTTTACGAGGACTTAATTGATGATTTGGAAAGAGTAGCTCTTAAGGAGTTAGATAGCGAGGACATAGATGGTGATTATGAAGAGATACTGAGTAAGTTGGATGAGTCTATGGATATGGCGAAGCGTTTAGCCTCTGTAAGAATACCTACATTATATGACGATGATGTAGAGGATTTAATCGACAAGGAGCTTGTTTCTTCTTTAGCTACTGAATTAGCTATGCAATTAACAAATGAACACGTTATAGCTTGTAAGATTGGATTTAATGGTGTTAGGTTTGTATATCTAAATAATCTTAAAGAACTTAAATAAATATCAAAAAACTTGTGAGAACCAATAAGTTTTTGTATGTTTGCAGAGAATTAATTAAATTAATAAATTATGAAAGCATTATTAAAAAAAGTATTTTCAACATTAGCCTCAATACCAAAGGACAAGTTATTACATTTCTTTTACGGAAGTATAATTGCAACACCATTAGTAGTATGGGGAACAACAATCGAAGCAGTAGGATTTATGATATTCGTATCAATCGTTAAAGAAGTGGTAGATGCCAAAATGAGATTTAGCACCCCAAACGTAATGGATGCTTTATTCACATTTCTACCAACATTGTTATTGTTAGCAGTAAAATTAGTAAACTAAGAATTAATCAAGTCCTAATATAATAGGCGTTAAAACCAAAGTCCTTGTAAGAGGCGTTAAATTATGAGTGCAATAATTAATTTCAGTATCAATTTAGAAAAGATTGCAGAAGCAAGTAAGATTAAAGGTAAGAAAGGAACTTACGTAAACCTTACGTTATTTGCAAATGATGACACAAAGTTTGGAAACAATGCGTCATGTATTGTGGCGTTATCAAAAGAAGAGCGTGATGCGAATGCAGAGAGAAATTACTTAGGTAATGGAAAAGTTGCTTACGTATCAGATTCAGGTGTAACTGTGGCAGAGAAAGAGGACGCTCCTGCTACTACTTCTGTAGAAACTACTGATGACTTGCCATTTTAGTATTAATATAATGGAAGGGGGATCTCAAAATCCCCTTTCCTTTTAATATGAAAGATATAATCAAGTTTTTATTGGCGATTACAATTATAACAATAGTATCGTTAGTATTAGTAGAATTAATAAACTAAACACAAAACGAATGTTTCAATCAACACCAAAAGAAGTTAGCATAGCAGACCAAAAAGAGATAGACAGAATGTATTTCGAGTCTATGGAGTCTGAACTAAAAGTTAACTTAGATGAAGAAGTTCCTGCACCTCCTGTATCCTTGTCCTTTGGGACACATACATATACAAATATACGAGGAACGTTCACAGAGCCTTCAGTAATTGGTACAGATGGAAATTTCAGCTTTATCCAAGCTCCACCTAAAAGTTATAAGAGTTTCTTCGTAAGTCTATTAGTTAGCGCTTACTTAAGTTCAGGTAACAGATGGGCAAAAGAAATGAAGTCAAATAGAAAAGGCAGAGATGTATTTCATTTTGATACAGAGCAAGGAAAATGGCATTGTTTGAAAGGGTTTCGTAGAAGCTCGGACATGGCAGAAGAACAGGATGGTTACCATACGTATAGCTTGAGAACAATAGATTTTCATCATCGATTAAAGTTCATAGAGCATAAATTAGCAAATACTGAAGAAGGTAAAATCGGTTTAGTCGTCATAGATGGAATTGCTGATTTAGTATCAGACGTTAACAATATTGAAGAGAGTAATAAATGTGTTCAAGTTCTTATGGAACTTTCCACAAAGTATAACTGTCATATTGTAACAGTAATCCATTCAAATTGGGGGAGCGACAAGCCCACAGGACATTTGGGATCTTTTTGCGAAAAAAAAACGGAATGTCAGATAAGCTTAGCTCGTTCAGAAGACAATGATAAGATTGTAACTGTTACTTGCAAGAGAAGTAGAAACGCATCATTTGATGACTTTTCATTTGCAATTAACAAGTTAGGGTTTCCTGAAATAATAGAAACTTCGTTGCCAACAATAGATTATTAATAATAAAATATATTGAGTAATGAAATTATCGAAGAAAAAGTTAGAAGATTTAACAAGTATTATCAGAAGAAGAGACGAAGCGTTTAAGTCAGTAGGACTTTTAGAATTACGAAAGACTCATCAATTAAATGAAGCTTACTCAGTAGAAGTTGAGTATGATACATTTAAGAAGGAAATGACTGAGAAGTATGGCAAGGATGTCCAAGTGGACATGCAAACGGGAGAAATTGTAGGAGCTACGAATGACTTGAAGAAAGTTTAATGTTAGATAAATTAGCTAAGTACCATAAGCAATGGGTTAGAATGTCGGTATCGGCAGGAGCTCCACCTCATTTAGCAGAAGATATAATTCAAGATGTTTATTTGAGATTGCATAAGTACAAGAAGACTGCAGAACCAAAGTTAATTAAAGAAGATGGAACAGTAAACGTCTTTTATATGTGGGGAGCAGTAAGAAATACTGTAAGAACCGAGTTAGGTAAGGAAAATTCGTATGTCAGTTTGAATGAGTTTTTTAATAAAGCTGAACCTGTACTGCCTGATTTAGAATTTGAAGAGAGGTATAAAGATCTTCTCTATGGAATTAAGAATGAAGTTGATACTTGGGGTAATTATAACTCTAAGCTATTCAACTTATATTTCAAGACTGACTTGTCAATGAGAAAGATTGCAAGTGGAACAGGAATAGGACTCACGCACATATTTACATCAATAAGTAAGTATAAGACTGAGATTAGAGAGAAGTTCAGCGAGGACTTCAATAACTTAATAGATACAGATGAGCGTTACTAAAGATGATTCATATTATCAAAACATTGATAAGAGAACAAGAGAGTACAAGGATTGGGTAGCTTTAAATGAGTTACAGATAGAACAAGCCTCTAAAGGATTGGGTGATACTATAGACAAGATAACTACTGCTACAGGAATTAAAGATGTGGTTAAAACATTCTTCGGTGAAGAGGATTGTGGTTGTGGAGACAGAAAGGATGCGTTGAATGAGATGTTGCCTTATGGCATAGTTGCAGTTAACTGTCCTACTGAAGAAGACTATTATTATCTGAAGAGTTTCTTCTCAAGACAAAGAACGAGATTAGACAGAGAACAACAATTGAGAATGGTAGATATTTATAACCACGTATTTGCGCAGAAAATGGTTGCTCCTATTGGATGTCCAACTTGCAGTCAAAAAGGTTTTATAAAGGCTATAAACAAGCTACATAAGTATTATGATGCAACTACAGTAGAGCTAAATAAAGATAGCGATGAGAAAGAGTAGAAAACCAAATATGAATGCAGTCGGGCAGAGAGCCCGATTGTCTTCTGTCGAACAGAAGATGATCAACGATTATCGTGCTAACAACGAAGAAGAGAGAGTATTGATTATAGGTGATACCCATTGTCCTTTTGACATGGACACTTATATAGACTTCCTTGAGGATACGTATAACAAATACAGATGCAACAGAGTTGTACATATTGGAGATGAACTTGACCACCATTACAGTTCTTATCATGAGACAGATGCTAATGGTTTAGGAGGTGGAGATGAGTTGGAAATAGCTAAGAAGCGTTTAGCTCGTTACTACAAAGTGTTCCCTGATGTAGATGTTATTATCGGTAACCATTCAAGACTAATCATGCGTAAAGCTCAGTCAGGTGGTATTCCAAGAGAGTGGATGAGAGAATACAATGATGTGTTAGGTGTTCCTAATTGGAATTTCCATACAGAAATGGAGATTGATGGAGTTTTATATGCTCATGGTGAAGGTGGGACTGCAAGAGGGAAATGTAAAAATGATCTTCAGTCAGTAGTACAAGGTCACTTACATACTCAAATGTATGTTGAATACGTTGTAGGTAGAAACAATAGAGTGTTTGGAATGCAAGTAGGATGTGGTATTAACCACGATGAGTATGCATTTGGATATGCTAAAGCAGGTAAGAAGCCTGCTATTGGATGTGGTGTTATTATTGGTGGAAAGGAAGCTATAGTTGTTCCTATGCTGATGGAGAACTACAAAGATGGAAGTAGACATAAGTAGGCTTTTAAATTAAATTGAAGAAAAAGTCGGGTTTCCTTGTGGGACTCGATTTTTTTTTGTATGTTTGCGACATGGATGAAACAAAAAACAAATTATTAGCGTACTCTAACTTCTTAGAGGTCTTAGGAATAATAGAAAAATGGCAGAAGAATGCTCCTAAAGAGAATAATGAGCTGACTCGATTAGCAGAGTTAACCTTAGAACAACTTAACAGGCATCAGGAGTTAATGACTGAGGTTAAAGACTTAAAACTGATGAATACGCTTATAAGAGCTGAGAAGAACAAAGAAATACTAAACCTTAAAAACCGATAGATATGAGACAAAAGAAAAACAGATTTCCGTTTAGTTGGGAGAATTCAGTTGTTATTTTTATACTACTAACGTCCTTGTGGCTTATGGTGTTAGGATGTACGATAGAAGAAACTTGTTATGATTGTGATACAATAGTATTGGATGAAGCAGGAGAAATAGATTGTTTAATTATAGAATGCAAATAGATATGAATAGTTTATATAAATACGCAGAGATGACAGAAGACGAACAATGGAAATATGTAGAGCATGAGTACGAGCTCAACGAGAGAATGTCACGTAGTGATTTAGCAGACATAGAAGAAATGGATGTAGAGATAGAGGATGTATCCGAAGCTCAAAAGCGAAAGGATACTCCTGTTTTTAGTGGAGTATTAAAATACTTTCCTAATGCGTTGAAAGAGGTTTCTAAATGCTCTAAGGCAGGGAATGACCAACATCATCCTGACAAACCATTACATTGGGATATGAGTAAGAGTAAAGACGAATACGATGCTTTAACAAGGCACCTAATAGACCATACCATTGACCCTATGGATACAGATGGCATACTGCACTTGACTAAGGTAGCTTGGAGAAGTTTAGCAGGATTAGAACGTTATTTAACAAACAAACATTAATATGAACTTAGATAGAAGTACAAATCCTTTAATTAAAAAGGCGTTATGGAGTAATGTCGTTGGTAACTGTATGGAGTTATGCCGTAATTGTAGAAACGAAAAAGGAACTATATCAGAGAGTATCTTTTATGATTACTACAAAGATAATCAAGGTGTAGATGGTCTTAACAAGAGCTATGAGATGATTATGGAGGGAATGTACAAAGAATACCCTGAGAGTTCTTTAGAAGAGAAGAAAGATACTGCAAGGAAGTGGATTTACAAGAGAGTTATTAAAGATACTGTTGTAGGATTTGAATGGGAGATGCGTGTTAAGAATTTCATGAAGAAGAAAGGATTTGAGATGACCTATGCTAACGATGACGTTGATAAGTTATATTCTGTTGATTTAGAGGGAGAAGACTTTGCTATACAAGTTAAGCCTATTACTTATAAGATGGGAAGCAATGCAGGTTTAATGGCTGATAAGAAAATGAATATAGAGAAGAACGAAATGTACGAAAAGTACTTTAACAAAAAGGTATACTTGGTATATTATCTCTTAGACAAACCTGAAATCATTTTAGGTGACTTAACAACTATAGTAGATAACAAATGATAGGAATATTTGACATCGACAGTTTAGTGTACGAAGCGACGTACAACGCAGAAGACTTAGAAGAGGCTCAGGAGTCGTTTTGGGGACGTTACAACGACGTTCAGTATCACATGGATAAAAGATATGGTTCTTGTACAATAATACCTGTAGGGTTCTGTACTAACAATTTCAGGAAGAAGGTTGATCTGAGCTATAAGGCTCAGAGAACCTCAGAGAAGCCCGAATACTTTGAGCGGTTAATTCAGCACATTAAAGATAATTTAGATGTGCAGATGCGTTCAGGAATGGAAACTGATGACCTTGTGGCTAAGTTCTTAGAACACTATGGTAAGGATAATAGTGTGATAATATCTATTGACAAAGACTATATGCAGTTTGAATGTACGATATTTAACTATCGAAAGAGAGAGTTTGTTAAAGTAGATAAGGAACAAGCTTTATACAACTTATATGAGCAAATGGTAGTTGGTGATAGAGCTGATAATATTTTAGTATGTAAAGGTTACGGAGTTAAGTGGTGTGAGAAGAACTTGTATGCTAAGAATGAGTTTGGAATGATGAGAGCAGTATTCACATTATACAGGCAACTATACAAAGGTAAAGCAAGAGAGAAGATGTTAAGGACATTTCTATTACTTAGACTAAATTCATTTTAATATGCAATTCGAAAAAGGAGAGAATATAGAAGAGAGAATCGATAATGCGTTTGTTATGTTCTACTTTAATCTGCTATCAGGTGATTGGACAATAGAATATTGTGAGTCAGAATTGACTAAACATGTTGAGCTTGAGGAATATGAGATTGCTGAGGGAATAAAAAAAGCAATTAACTTTAAGAAATTTGGCAATTCCCTTGCGTAGTTCATTTATATTTCTTATGTTTGCACCTCAGTTAGGAGAGAGTGAGTGGTCTAATCCTTTTTAGATTTGGTCGTCACGATTGGAAAAGAAACTATGCTCTCTTCAGCTGATTAACTAAAACAAATATATGGAGAATAAAAAACAATTAGAAGATATAGTAAAGTTTGTGTCAATAAGAACAGGAGCCAACATCCTTACAAAGTCAAGACAAACAAATGTAACTGATGCAAGAGCATTGTATTATAAGATAGCTTTAAGAGACACAAGAGCCTCAATGAATGTTATAGGAGAAGCAGTAGGTAGGAGTCACGCTACTGTTATCCATACAAGAAATAACGTCTTCCCTTTAATTGAAAACGATATGTTCTACATGAACATCTTCAGGGAATACTTTGGATTAGAGTTAGAGAAAGAAGCTATAAGAGTTGTGGATAATGAAATATTGACAGAAAATGAGAAGGCTTATAGAAAACTATCTGCTGAAGACATGATAATATATGATGAGAGAGCTTTATTGGTCTTAAAAAGCTTTGCATGGAAGAAGAAGGATGATAATAGAAAAGAAGTCTTTGAAATAATAAACATAGGATAATGAGAAAAAGAAATGAAACATTAGAAGAGCTAAAGGCTCTGCATAAGCTTTTCCATAGTAGTGGGTTCTGTTCCCTAAACAAAGATCAATATGAAGCTGAAGTTAAAAGATTAAGGTTTAAATGGATAACAGATTACGATAGATAGATGGGAAAGAAATATAAGAGCAAATACTTTTTAGATGACTTTGAAATACTGAAGAAAATTAAGTGGTGTTTTGATAGAGACATTAAGTTTTACCCACAAGTTTTACCTAATCAACCTGTATCTTTTAAGTATATACCTAAAGTTGAGATAGGTTATCAAATGGGAGAGAAAAAGGGAGTTGGTAAGTTTAAATACAATCAAAGTGAAGAGCTATACGATAAGATAATAGAGTTGTACATTGATAAGTACGAACAGTCTAATAAAGAATAAGTTATATAGGTATGGAGAAGAATAATAACAACAAGAGAGCTAACGATGGTCGTAGAAACAACAGTCGTAAGCAGAGAGTAAAGATTATTAAAGATAAGAACTTACCTGCACCACAAGTTAATCAAGCTAAAAAAGATAGAGCGAAATTGCTTTCCAAAAAAGCAATAAGCAATATATTCGGTAGTGAAGACGCTATATGGGAAGAGTTATCTCGTCAGGCATTAGGTGGTAGCATTAAAGCTATGGAGATGTTATTGCAATATCAGTATGGTAAAGCAGGAGAGAATAAAGAGGTTCAACAAAATACATCTAAAGCTCCTATCATTCAATTCAATGTAACTAAGCCTCAAGAGATAGAAGAAACAATAGATATAACTGAAGAAGAGTAATATGAATACAAATATAATATTAAACCCTAAGTACGTTCCTTTATTTGAAGGTAAGACTCGTTACTATGTTATTACGGGTGGACGTGGTTCAGGTAAATCATTTGGCGTAACACTATTTTTAAACAACTTAACTTATCAAAAAGATCATAAGGTATTGTTTACACGTTATACGATGACATCAGCACATTCTTCTATTATACCTGAGTTTGTGGATAAGATCGATATTATGGATGTTGGTGATGACTTTAGAGTTACAAGAGATGAGATAGTTAATCAGACTACAGGTTCAGGAATAATGTTCAAAGGTATCAAAACTGCGTCAGGTAATCAAACAGGTGCCTTAAAGTCTTTAGCAAACGTTAGTACATTTGTAGTTGATGAAGCTGAAGAGCTTGTAGATGAAGAAGTGTTTGATAAGGTCGATCTTTCTGTGAGAACCCAAAAGGTTCAAAACAGAGTTATCCTTATCCTTAACCCTGCCACTAAAGAGCATTGGATATACAAAAGGTTCTTTGAAGCGAGAAGCATACAGAGTGGTTTTAATGGTGTTTATGGTGACACTACTTATATACATACAACTTACAAAGATAATAAAGCTAACCTACCTGATTCTTTCTTACAGAGCATATATGAGATGAAAGCTAACTCACCTGAAAAATATGATCATCAAATATTAGGTGGATGGTTAGAGAAAATGTCAGGAACTGTATACACTAATTGGAGCAAAGGTAACTTTGTTGAACTAAATAAGACTGTGTTTGCACAAGATTATGGATTTTCGAATGATTTGACCACGTTAGTAAAAATTTCTGTTGATGATTTTAAGGAGGAGATTTATGTAAAGGAATGCTTTGGTAAGAGTGGGATGTCCACATCTCAGATAGGCAGACAGAATATTAGATATGCTGAAAACAATCTAATTATTGGAGATAGTTCTGAGCCTCGTCTTATAAAAGAGCTTAGAGACAGAGGATGTAACGTTACGGGAGCTAAGAAGGGTAAGGGGTCAATCCTATCAGGGATTGCCCTCCTACAAGACTATAAAATAATAGTAGACCCTAAGTCTCATGGGATCATTAGAGAGCTAAATCACTACGTTTGGAAGGAAAAAGGTAGTGTGCCTATAGATAAGTATAATCACTTCTTAGATGCTATTAGAATGGGTGCTATGTACCTGATTGGTAAGAGAGGAAGAGGAAGTTACGCAATAAGATAAATAAAAAGTAAGATGTTTAATAAGAGGGGGTGATCAGAAATGACTGCCCTTTTTTATTTCTGTTTAATAGAAGGGGGTCTGTTTAATAAGAGGGGGTGTTTAACAAGAGGGGGTGTCATGATGTCACGTGTCATGATGTCGCATGACAAATTTGCATGACATGACAAAATTGCATGACAAAAAAACAGTGTTAAAATTGTGTTAAAAGCTTGCATATTAAAAAATAATTATATTCAAAATAATTTGGATATATCAAATATATTTTGTAGGGCTTTGCCGATTGCAAACATAAAAAAATAAAAATAAAATAGGTGTAAAATAATTATAGGATATTAATTAATTTTCGTAACGCGTGCACGCATGCGCGCGCGAAATACGGAATAAAAATGACATACACAAGTTTTTAACAAAACTTTAACATTTCATTATAAGGCACCATCACAAATTACGGAAAAAAATATGACATAAAAAAATCTTTTGTGTTAAATTTTGTTAAATTAATCAAAATAAATCCATGTGTCTTAATTCGCATTTTAAAGGTGTTTTAAGGGCTTCAATTTACCTCTTGCATATGGTAACATTACTTTTTTGAGTACGTTCATTAGCGTGAAATTCGGGTTTTTTCTTGTTTTAAATTAGGTTTATTCAATTTAATTTTGTAGTGAGTAAAACTAAAGTATTTAGATTGTAGTTAGTTTCTTAATGCAATTAATATAAGCTAAAATTCCTTTTATACAACAATTTTTCGACACCGACACTACCTAAAAACGTTAAAGTTCTGTTAAAAAAAACAGTAGTTTAACATGCTTTTCTGCAGTTAATCGAATAATATGTTAAAGTTTTGTTAAATTCAGGGTGTTTTGTCTTTTGCATGTATTAAAAATATATATTTATACCATAGTTATGAGTTTTTAACTAACGTTCTTTAAAGTTTTGAGTAATAAATTGAAATCATGCGTTTTCGCCGATTGGGTTCTGCCAAACAAAGTATTTTTAGCCATTTTAGTGCTAATTAGCTGATTTTCAAGATATAACAAAATAAACACCTCTGAACCCTTTGACATATTGAATTTTTAAGCCATTTATTAACAGATAACGCCTTTATGGTGATGCAATTCGTTTTGTATATGGTTTCTAAAATAATTAATCTATAATAATAATAATATGAAATTAAAAAAACAAGTATTAAGAGTGGGACATAAACTATCAAATAAATGCACGTTATTGGCGATAAACTCAAAAACTAAAGAACAATATAGTGTGATAGGTATTAAAGATGGTAAAGTTATATTAAAGCCTATTTATGGAGCAGTGAACATCGAACCCCTTGAATTGAACGCACTATATAATAATTATCATAGTTTAGCAGAAAGTAAAAGCATAATACAAATAATAAAAATAAATAATAAATAAATAATAGAAATCATGACAAATAGAGAAATTAAGAATAAATTAGAAATGGGAAATGTACAATTTACAGTTTCAGGACTATATGACTACAAAAAGGATTTGATGAAATATGAAATCCGTGATGAATATGTTAACGAATTATCCTTACGTTTTGGCGGTGGTTATAACATTCGAAAGTTTACTAAAAATCAATTACACCTATATTCCTTTTGCATATTCGGGAACCCGTTAACGTTTCGCATCAAATATGAGGATATTAACATACTAAACAAATAATATAAACAATGAAAAACAAACTAAGTAAATTAGGAGCTACCAATAAAATAGGCTTAACAATAGCAATATTTTTTATATTACCTTTAATTGTAGCTATTACGATAAAGGTAATTAACATGCAAAATATAATATTTTAAATCATGACAAACAAGGAAATAATATTACACGCACTTAACAAGTACCTGAGAGATTTACAAAACGAGGATGCCGTTTGGAATTGGCAAACAATAGAAAAAACTGAAAAATTAATTAATTACCTAAAAAAATAAACTATGATAAATATTTTACAATGCAACATCACGGACTTAAATACTATAATAGAAATAAACGATAATAAAATAAAAAGTATAAATAAGGCGAAAATAGATATACAAGGCGGAGAGGATTATTTTTTACCATTTCATAACTTTTTAAAAGGAGACTTAAAAAGGTTACAAATCGAAAATAAACAATTAAACCAATTAATAAAATACTATGAAAAAATTAAGTAATTACAAGTTGAAAAAAATATCAAATAATTTAGATTATTTTTTCAATATAGCAACGGACGAAAATATAAAAGACGGGATAAATTGGTATAAAATTGCTAATAAGGAAGCGCAAAAAATAGCCATAAAATATGACATTGATATATATAAGGTTTCGCAGGTTATAAGCGCTTTAAGTCCTCGTAACAAATGGAAACAAAATATAATCGACGCAAATAAAGTTTGTGATGCGTATAAATTAGGATTGCATCCTACTGATATAAAAGTTTGCACGTTTCACAGTAACAAGTTTAAAGCATTTAATATTTTAGCTAATAATGTAAGTATAACCGATAAAAGCTTAAAAACATTCAATTTTGTTAATAATATAACTTATTTGAATAACGATTTTTTAACCATTGATATTTGGCACTTAAGAGCTTGTTTTAACAACTTAATTAAAATTAACAATGCATCAATAGGACGGATTGCATACGAGCAAATTAAACAGTTAACAATAAAAAAAGCTGACAAATTAGGTTTAAAAGGTTATGAATTTCAGGCAATTTTATGGCTATCAACACAACAAAAATTTAATAATTAATAAAAAATAATATAATGAAAAATCAATATATTAACACTATAAACAACATAAACGACAACTACAACAATTTAGACTTTGAAGAGCTAAACATAAATTTTGATATCGATTTATATAACAACTAAAAAAAACATAACTATGAAATATATTTTAAATATTGGTATTAACAATACAAGCTATTCTAAGGTAATAGAGCAATTAAACAACGCACGAACTCACTACTTTGAAGACTATCACGCTATTATTAAAATGGGTACTTATAAAGGTGCAATCGAACCAACGGCAGTAATAACCTTTGATACTGAAGCACACTATACAAGTATAATAATACTGCTTGAAAAATGGTGCACTACATTGACTCAGGAATGCATTAGCTTAAATATTAGCGATGATTTGCAAAGTTCTAACCATATGATATATAACAAAGGTTATAAAGGCTTAAAACAAAGTTTTAATATTAAATACTTTTTAACGTAATGACTAAAGCAATTATAAGGCACGAACTAACCCGATTAAATAGATTAGGTATTGATATGGTGCATGCACGAATAAACACACGAGAAAAGGTGTTTAAAATGAGATTAAGCAATTATTTTATCAACCCTAAGATTGAGCGATTATATATAAATGAATTTAATAAAGTTTTAATAACCGCAATAAATTGTAATTAACTGAAAAATAATAAATGTATATAATAGGTATATAGATTTTTTTTATTGATACTACAAAGCAATAGACAAAGTTTATATATCTATTTATTAACAATCGATTAACAAAATGTGAGCTCAGAATTTTGACAAGTTGGCAGTATATATATGACAGTGACAGGCTGACATGACAAAAAGACGTAAAATGAAGGGTATGTGGCTGATTTACTCACTTTCACGAATTCAATGGATATGATTCGGACACTAATATGTTTAACATGATGGGGTGTGTTTAATAAGTAGGGGTAAGTCAAATATCTTTTTCATAAAAACCACATATAAAAATTATAAAAATATAAAATAATAATTTAGCGAGGGATTATAAAACTGCAGCTCGTCAATCCTCAAAGATTGAAAGAGATGTGGATGAGTCTTGACTCGCTCTAATAAGGGTTTAAAAATTAAGGCTCTTATAGGGTGATTATTGATCAGTGTGCGAATCGCTCTTATCTATACTATAGTACTACTTAACAGACTTTCTATAAAAACAGAATGATACTTTCACACTATAGCAAAAGTATCATTTCGTTCACTTCTGCTCTTAGGCAGCGTTCACTTGTCGGGTGATTATTTCTTAAGGTATCTTTTTAATGTTGCTATACTAACTTGAAGTTCGTTAGCTAATTCTTGTTGTGTGTATTCTGATAATAATTCTGATAGTAATATAGCTTTCTGTTGTTTAGATGTCTTAGAAGATCTTAAAACACTCTTCTTAGCTCTTCTATCTCTACTTGCTTTCTTAGTTATTCTTCTATCCAACTCATTTCTCCACATAGACAACCATGTATGCATCCAATGTAATGGTGTAGCTTCATCTTCAAATACTTTTATACTGTGTATAGACCATTTACCATTTAACTTATGATACCATCTATATTCACCTGCAGTATCTTTAACTACTTTGTGATTATTTCTATTTGATAGTTCCGATAGAGACTCATTTCTCCAAGATGTGATTGTTTCCATACTCCTAATATACAATAATACTTATATTATACACTTCTGTTTTATTGTTATTTATCAACTATAGCTTAGAAACGAACACTTCTTAAGCGTTTTGGTTATACAGTATGGAGAACGTCAAACTAAAATTACCTACTAAATTATCAGCTATTAAGCTAAAGAACTTTCAAAAGTATATGTCCATTGTGGAGAAGAATCCTGATGCAGACAGAAACTTCTTAGAGATTAAATTGATGGAAATCTTTTGTGGATTAAAGTACAAGAACATAGAGGGATTACCATTTGGTATCTTTGAAGATAGTGTTATATTGCTTAATGGATTATTTCAATCTCAGACACCTTTAAAGAGAAGGTTTACTATGGAAGGAACTGATGGTGCTATTGTTGAGTTTGGGTTTATACCTAACTTAGATAAAATAACAATGGGAGAATACATTGACTTAACCAACTATATAGGTGACTTTAGCGCAATGCACAAAGCTATGGCAGTATTGTTTAGACCTATACACGAATCATATAGACATAGAACTAACTACAAGGTAGACTCATATAAGGGTACGTCTGAATACTCAGAGATCTTAAAAGATATGCCTGTAGATATTGCTTTAGGTGCGAAGGTTTTTTTTTGGACTTTGGGAAACAAGTTATTGAAGATTATGCTGAACTCTTTACCTCTACAGGAGGAGCTGCAAGCAACGTTATCGGAGGAAGAGAAGAAGGATTTAATAGCAAGTATGCGTGGTATAAAGAACTCCATGCTCTCGCAGGAGGTGATGCACTACGAATCAATGAAGCTACTATAATACCTCTTCATGAGGCTTTCACATGGTTACAATATACTAAAGAGAAACAAATATTAGAAAACGAATCAATTAAAAGACAAATGAAAAAGTAATGAAAAATGTATACGCAATATTAGAAGCAATAGAGAATCACTTTAATAATGATGAGCCTCACACTAATACAGTAAGGTTTGGAACTATAGATGAAGTGGATCTTAACAAGACAACATTATTCCCCTTAGCTCACTTTAATATATCTCAGATAGAGTATCAAGGCACGACTATAGACTTCACTGTAGATTTAATGGTGTTAGACATTGTTGATGAAAGTAAAGACTATGATGGATCATTTCAGGGAGCAACCAATTTGCAAGATGTACTTAATACACAAGCAATGGTATTAAATAAATTAGTAGAGTCATTTAGAGGAGGAAGAGGAACTTTAGCAGATGCACAGTTTGTTCTTAAAAACAAACCTGTTGCAGAGTATCTGTATCAAAAGTTTGAGAATGAATTATATGGATGGGGTGTAAAGATAAAAGTATCTACTCCTAACGATATCACTATATGCTAAATACAGATGCTTTCTACGAAGAAATAGGTTTATTACTTGAAGAGTATGGTCAAGAAGCTACAACCACTTTACAAAGGCAAATAAGAGCTAATAATCTTGTTGCTTCTAATAAGATGGTTAATTCTATTAAGTATAGAGTTGAAGGTAGCAAGGTTATAATGAGCTTTGATGCTACATTAAACATAGTAGACAGAGGTAGAAGAAGAGGACAGAAAAGGGTGTCAGCAGATGACATCCTTGAATGGATGAAAAACAAGAATATAAAACCAAAAATGAATAGAAGTAAAGGAAGATCGTTGACTCAGTTTTCTTCAGGTTCTAACTCAGGTTATGGGGAGAGAAATAGAAACCTTAGAGCGTCAGCATTTATGATTAGTAAAGCTATATCAGAGAAAGGAACAATAAAAAGGTTTGGTCATACAGGTGCTAAGATTATTAAAGAGGTTAGAAAAGGATCAAGACCAATGCAAGGATTAAAGAGAGGATTAAAAGAATTAATGGGAAACGAAATAAAATTATCATTCAGACAAATTAAAACACTAAGATAAAATGGCATTACCAACACAAGACATATTTTTACGCTCACCATATTGGGTAACAATAGAAGAAACAGACTTAGACTTCGTATTATGCGATTTAAGAGTATGGACAGGAAATTTAGTTAACGAACCTATAGAAGCAGATATAAAGCTTCGTAGTACTGCTTTAAATGGCGTTACATCGTTTGATCTTGCTGAGTTTGCAAGAGACTTTGTAGAGGTTACTTTTGCAGGAACTTCAGAGAGTAATGCAGTTTTTATTAGCTACCAACTACAAAAGTTTACAGGTGGTTCAATAGATCCATTACCTCCTTTAGAGTCTAAAGTATATCTAACAGGATTTGATGGGTATGGTTTATTTCAAGATGGAGCCAACTCTCAATGGTACAAGCAAGTTATGCTTAGTGACTCTAATATAACTATATATAACGACACTTCTATAAGCATACCTGTTAAACAAAATTTACTAACAGGATACAAGTTACAACAATATGCAGGTAGCTATGGAGGAACTTTAACTACATTCCATACTGTTGCAGGTCTTTTACCTACTGAGAACACTACTAATATGGTTAAACAAGTTCCAACTTCTAATACAGGTGTGTATGCAGATAGAATTATATTTGAATTTAACGGACAAGGAGATGAGCACGTTAACATAGCTTATGCACCATGCACAAAGTATGGTAGAATATTAGTGTACTTCGTTAATAAGTTAGGGGCGACACAAACAATTACTTTTAATGGTAAGAGTGATGTGAAGATGAAGACAGAGTCTAATGACTACAAGAGAAACATTATTCAAAACAATGGCACTTATGACATAACAAGACATCAGAGACATGTGCTTAATAAGAACGGGAGTATTAACTTACAAATCAATTCAGGATGGATTAGTGAAGAGGAAAATGACACTATCATAGAGTTAATGTTGTCAGAACAAGTTTGGATAGATGTAGACGCTGCAAGATTAGGTAGAGGATGGGTTCCTAAGACAAGTTCTACTTGGACTATACCTGTAAACATAAAGTCTGATGAAACTCTAATAAAAAACAAACTTAACGATAAATTAATCAACTATACCTTTACGTTTGAAGCAGCTTACGATTGGATAAATACTGTTAGATAAATGATACAACCACACCTATATATAAATACTCAGAAGAAAGATCCTGTTACAGGAGAAATAATAGATAATTGGTTAAAAGCAGACTTACAGGATGGTGTTAATATCATCCTTAAAGACTCTATAAAGAAAGCTAAGGATGTTGGAAAAGTATTTACTACTTATACAAACCCATTTACACTACCTGCTTCTAAGAGGAATAATCAGATATTCAAAAGGTTTAGTTCTAATAAAGTTTACGAAGGATTTGATCCAAGAAGAAAGTATAGTGCAGTAATTAAATTAAATGGTGTAGATTTTAAAAAGGGTTACATTAAATTAAATGTAGTTGACTTAAAAGATAATATTCCATTAACATACAGTATCCAATTCTTTGGTGAATTGGCTTCTGTTAAAGATATATTGTCTGATGGAAACCTTAGAGGTCTTAATAACATATTTGAATATGAGTTCCCTTATACCCACGAAATAGTTAAGTTAGGATTTGAGAAAGGCTTTGATGTACTTATTAATCCTGATGCAGGAATACCTGCTATATTTAACTTACAGATGACTAATGGAGTAGAAGTTGCAGGATCTGTATTACTTACACTTCAAGATGTCCAATATACTATACCTTTAACCGCAGGAGGTCCTACATGGACAACGACTGCCATATATGACTATATGTCAACTATACCTGCTTTAGGCTATACTATGACTATAACATCTATTCAGGGATACCAAAATGCTATCATATTCACTTCTGAAGATAACGGATGGCATCCTGACTTAATCTTTAATACGAATGGGGTACAGTATTTAACTGCAAATGTTCAGATAGTTCAAAATGGTAACAGTGATCCACTTGAAGCTGACGTTACTATAGTTCCTAATTACGATGGTGTTTTTAAGTTTCCTTTAATATCTCACACGAGAGGCTTTGAATATACTAACGAAGGATTTCATGAGATACAAACTACGTCTGAAATAGATTTAGACGAAGATATAACTAATGATAAGAGGCTTAATATGTACGATATTAAACCTGCTATTAGAGTAGAAGAAATATTTAACGGAATAGAACAGACTTATCCTATTGTTTTTAATAAGGATTGGATTTTCGGTACTAATGCTAACAACGCATCACCTATAAAGGATATGTATCTGTGGTTACACAATAAAGCAGGTTATGCAGGTTATTTAACTGCCGATGGAGATCCATTGTTAGATGTGTTTGAAAGAACAAGTGGTAAGTTTGTAAATGGAGTGCTTGCTGAAAACGAATGGATATTATACGATACTAATACAGGTAGTTCGGGAGCAGCTTACGATCTAAGACCTTATAAAGGTAGTGTAGGACCTAACTTCTATCAAGGTAAGCTATTGCTTAAAGACTTTGCAGGAGATGGAAAAGTAAATCTACAAGTTTGGATAATGAAATCAACAGGTGGAGTATTTAATGAGTCTCACTTTGTGTCAGGTGATGTTACTGTTGGTGACGATCCTATAGAAGTTGGGTTCCATTTCCCTGAGAACGATTATACTGATGCAGGTCAATACGATGGTCAAGAATGGTATATAAGAACAAAAGTAACTGCTGACTCATCTGTTATACAATACACACCTGAATTACACGTAACAAGATTTACTTATGATTACAATGGTTATACGCATACACAGAATAGGTTTAGTTACAACAATCAGTTTCAATCTACACCTTATAAAGTAATAGATAAGATGAGTGCTTCAGGATTAATGCCTGATTACAAGTGTATAGATTTCTTAGGTGATATGTTTAAATTATATAACTTAGTTGCTTACGAAGAACTGCAATTAGATTCTTCATATAAGATTAATATAGAGAGTTACGACCATTATATGAGTAAAGGTAACAAATATGATATTACGCAGTATATAGACATCTCTAAGAGCTCTGTGTTGCGTATATCTCCGTTTTCTATGGTTACTTATAAGTTTGAAGACCCTGAAACGTTCTTAGCTATTAACCAAAAAGAAAATACAGGTGATAGTTGGGGTAATTCAACTTTCAATGTAAATAACTTCACTGAAGGTGAAACAGGCACTAATTCATTGCTATTTGATGGTGGAGAGTACAAAGTTGAACCTAAGTTAGAGAAAATGATGTACGAGAGGCTATATGAGAGAGGAACAAGCAATAGAACTTTCATACAATGGGGGTGGATGGTAGATAATTCTAAGCAAAGTATACCTGAACCTGTTATAGGGTCTCCTTTATACTTGTTTATTAACAATAAAATTATAGGTGGTACGCCTTTAGGAACAGGATATCAGTCGGTTATTCAATGGAATCTACCTTCAAATGATCAGAATCCTAACAGAGGACAGAGTTATTCTGCAAATGTACCTTCTAATGTTACTGCTGATGGTAATCAAACGCTACATTTTAACTCAGAATTTGACGAATACATCCCTGAAGCAGGAGAAAATGTTAACTCTTTGTTTAATAACTTCCATAAAAACTATATAGAGAGTATTTATTCTCCATATTCGAAGAAAATTAAGGTTGATGCATTCTTGCCACCACTTATCTTTAGCAAGTTAAAGCTTAATGACACTATAATAGTTGATAATACTGACTATTTTATAGATGAAATGGATATAAATATCACAACAGGTAAGGTAAAATTTAGTCTACTTAGAGTAACTAACATCATTACAAGAATAGAAGGAAATAATCCTGATGGAGAGCCAAATGAAGATAATGATGAACTATGGAACACAACTGAGGATATTTGGTCAACGCAACCTGTTCAGAGATTATTGGCTAAATCTGTATTTGATCAGAGGGTTACTGACGATGGAGGTATTGTAGAGTCAGAGGAATGTATAAATCATAAACTAAAAATATAATGATAAAAGAAATATTAACAATCTTAAAGCTCAGTCCCTATTTAATTGGGGACGAGCAGATAGATATAGCAAAAGGTAAGTACGAACAACCTGAAACTTGGCAAGAGTGGAATAATCACAGAAAAAGAAATAAATAATGGCTGATAATAAAGACATAGTAGAGTTAGAAATTAACGTAGAAGTAACTACTGCTCAGAAAAACGTCAATGAACTTACTGCAGAAGTTGAAAGACTTACTAAAGTATTAAAAACAAATGGAGCTGCAGAAGGAAAAGCTAAGCGGAACGCTGATAACCTTGCTAATGCAAAGGCTAAGTTAGCATTACAACAAAGAAAACTTTCTAATGCAATTGAAAAGCAAACTCATGCAGAAAAGAACTCTTCTAATGCCATAAATCGACAAATCCAAGCATTAAAGTTAGAGCAAGCTCAATTAGCTAAAAACTCTGCTGCTTACGCTAAAAATGCGTCACAAATATCAATGCTTAGTGGTAAGTTAAACTCCCAAACTAAGTCAAGTGGTGCTGCCACTGCTTCTGTTATGGAATTAGGTAGAGTTATATCAGATGCACCTTATGGAATTAGAGGTGTAGCGAATAACCTTACTCAATTAGGTAGTTTATTTACATCTACTGCGAAACAAGCAGGTGGATTTACAGGAGCTATAAAGCTAATGCTAAAACAGATGATGGGACCTATGGGACTATTATTAATATTCACTACAGTTATAGCTTACTTCGATTATATGTCTCAACAGTCTAAAGAACTTAAAAAAGATATGAATGGGCTTGCTGCAGTGTTCGGAGAACAGACTACAAAGCTATTGATACTAAAACAAACTTTAAATGACACAAGTATATCCTTAGAAGCAAAAACTGAGTTAATAAGGTTAGCTAAAGAAGAATTTGAAGATCTCGATCTTGAATTAGCAGAAAATGAAAGATTAACACAGAACGCTAATATAGCTTTAGATGCATATACATTATCTTTACTTAAAAATGCAAAAGCAAAAGCAATAGCACAGTTAATACAAAAAGAAATGAACATTCAGTTAGAAGCTGAAGCTACTGCAGTTGCTGATCACGTTGGTGAATTGGAAGCATTTGGATTAGCTATCGTTTCTTCCGTAGTAGGTACAGGATATGCTGCTGCTCAAGGTGTTAAAATAGGTCTTAATGCTCAAGAGAAGGCAATAACTGAATCTGAGAAGAGAGTTAAGAAGTATATGGAGATGTTAAAGTCAAACAATGCTGAAATGGCTTTAATGTTGTTTGGTCAAGACCCTAAGAAAGGTCCTAAAGGTCCTAAAGGTCCTTCAGACAAGGAAAGTAAAGATCATTCATTAAAACAACACGATTGGACTAATTATAACAATAAATTGTTTGATAAGCACATGAAACTGTTTATACACCAAGAAAGAGCCAAGTTAGTTTACCAACAGGGGGCTGAAGTAAGAGATTTACAGTTTATGAGGGATGCTTTTAAGAAGAAAGAAGCAGAAAGACTTAATTCTTATCTTGTAAAACAAAATAGTATTATAGCTGATGATACTCAAACTGCAGAAACAAGACAATCTGCAAGAGACGCATCTGAAGCTGCTCAGGCAGCTTACGATACAGAAGAACAGAGAGCTGACGCTGAACATAAGCAGGTAATGGAGAATCAAGGGTTGATGCATATCGATCAGATGGCTGAATTTGATTACCATGCTGATATAGAGAAAAAGAGAAGAGCTTTAGCCCAACAAGCTCATGAGCAGGAGATGGCTGAATACAAAGAGTCTTTTATGGGGTTAACAATACAAAAGAACTATGATGCAAGATTAGCTCAGATTGACGCTGAGATAGCTCTTAATAAAGATGAGTTGGAACAAGCTAAGAAACATGGTGAAGACGTAGAGGCAATAAAAAAAGAAGGTGATAAGCTTGAAAAGAAGAGAGCTCAGACTCAAATGGCATTAGACGCTGAGGTATATGCTGCTAAAAAGGCAATGATGAACGATGTAATGGACTCTGCTATTAGCGTGTTTTCTACAATGAAGAGTGCACAAGAAAAAGGTTCTAAAGAAGAGAAAAAGTATGCTTTAATGGAAATATATGCAGGTGCTGCAAAAGGATTAATGAATGGGGTTCTTATCGCAGGTGAAGCTGCTGCTGCAGGTGGTCCTGCTGCACCTTTCATATACGCAGGTGTGTTAGCATCTCAATTTGCATCTATATATGGTGCAGTTACACAAGCTAAAAACGTATTAAATGGTGGTAGTCCTGCAGGTGGAGGAACTAAAGCAGAAACACCTGAATTTGCTCCTAATTTCAATGTTGTTGGTAATAGTAATCAAAACCAATTAGCTCAAAGTATACAGGATCAGACTAACGGACCTACAAGAGCTTATGTTGTATATGAAGACATTGCTGAAGCAGGAGAAACGTCTGCACAGTCTATAGAAAGCTCAGGTATTTAAAACATAAGGTAAGAAAAATAGTATAATTATTATAAAACAAGAAACAATGGAAGAATTAGAAACGATTGAATTATTTATAGAAGACGAAGGGGATGGTGGAATATCTGCTATCTCATTTGTAGAGGCTCCTGCTATTGAAGAGAACTTTATTGCTCTTAATAGCCATAAAGTTGAAATGAAAACTATAGATAGCGACAAAAGATTAGTTATAGGATTAGCTTTGGTTCCAAATAAGCTAATTTACCGAATAAATAGAGGTTTTGAATACAATATAACCTTTAGCGAGCAAACAGTCCGTAAAGCGTCTGAAAAGTACCTTAAATCTCTTAAACTGCATAATACTACTGTAGATCATGAAACCGATATAGATGGAGTGTTTTTAACTGAGTCTTGGATAGTAGAAGATCCTAATCAAGATAAAACTGCTTTATATGGTCTTGATGCACCAAAAGGAGCATGGGCAGTAGCAATGAGAGTAGAGAATGATGACTTGTGGAATAAGATTAAGGATGGAGATTATTTAGGTTTCTCAATAGAGGGTATGTTTACAGAAAAAGAACAGTTTTCTAAGATAGAAATCGATGTAATGGAAGAAATAGAAGAATTACTAAACTTATATAACAATGAAAGCTAAACTATGTAAATGTAAGAACACTTACACAAACGAATACTGTCCTAATGATAATTGTCATTACCCTGAGTATAATGCTCAAGGTATTGGATCTTTAATAAACAACGTGGTATCTGCAGTAAACAATACGTCTTCAGAGCGTACAAATAGTAACGAAAGGTCGTAAATCAAAACACTTTATATGTAGAATAGTTATATTGTATATATAACAGTAATTTAAAGAAAATTATGAAGAACCCAAAAGAATTATTTGAATCTATAGTAAACTTATCTAAGAAAGCTCTTGGAGAAGATACTGTAAAGGAAGAAGTTGTTTTGAGTGAGGAAGTTGTAGAAGAGGAAGTAACATTAATGGAAGAAGAAACAAAGGAAGTCGTAAAAGAAGAGACTCCTATGGTTGAAGCTCCTGTTGTTGCACCTGTAGAACAACCTGCTGCAGTATCTAAAAGTGAATTTGACTCAGCTATTGCTGAAATCAAAGAAATGTACACTAAGGTATTGGAAAGCATCTCTCCAAGTCAACCTCTTGAAGTGCCTGAAGCTCTTTCTGAAGTAACTGAAAAAGTAGTTGAACAAGTTGAATTATCAACAGAAGAATCAACTAAAGAAGTTGTAGAAGAAAAAGTAGAAGTAGAGTTAAGTGAAGAAGTAGTTAATGATGAATTAGTACATGATCCTGAATCAGAAGTAACTCAAAAACAAACTATACTTTACTCACAAACAAGAAAAAAAACAACAGAAGATCACGTATTTAACCAACTATTTAATAATAAAAACTAATTATGCCAACAACAACTAATATCACAACAACTTATGCAGGAGAAAAGGCTATGCCATTTTTATCTGCTGCTTTGCTTCAGCCAACTACTATTCGTAATGGTGGTGTGACTGTTAAGCCAAACATCAAATTCAAACAAGTATTAAAGAAAGTAGCTATGAGCGACTTGATTAAAGATGGTACTTGTGATTTTACACCAACTGCAACTATCGACATTACAGAGAACACCTTGACTCCAAAAGAGTTTCAAGTAAACTATACTCTTTGTAAGCAAGATTTCCGTTCGGATTGGGATGCAATTTCTATGGGATTATCTGCACATGATAACTTACCTCCATCTTTAGCTGAATTCATTATCGGTAAAACTGTTGCTGAAGTAGCAACTGCTAACGAAACAATCATTTGGCAAGGTGCTGATGGTAACGAAGGTGAATTTGACGGATTTGAAGCTTTATTTACTGCTGATGCAACTGTAATCGATGTAGCAGGTATTGCTGCCGTTGCTGCAACTGTACAAGCTGAAATGAGAAAAGTAATCAACGCTATTCCTCAAGCTATTTACGGAAAAGAAGATTTAAACCTTTACGTATCAAGTGGTGTATGGAGAGCTTACATATCTTCTTTAGCACTTCAAGGTGGTGGAGATGGTTATTTAAATCAAGGTTCTAATCAAGGTTTTTCTAACTTAGTGTTCGAAGGAGTAAACATTTTTATGGCTGCAGGTTTAACCGCTAACAATATGGTAGCTGCTCAATCATCTAACCTATACTTTGGTACAGGTTTAATGAATGACATGAATGAAGTAACTGTACTTGATATGGCTACTCTTGATGGATCTCAAAATGTAAGATTTGTAGCACGTTATACTGCTGCAGTAGGTTATGCTTACGGAGCTGAGATTGTATACTACAAGAACTAAGACCAATTAATCAATGATAAGGGGAGTTAACGCTCCCCATTATCTAATTTAAAAACAATCAAAATACATTAATTATGCCATGTGAAAATATATCTTTGGGGAGATTAAAACCCTGTAAAGACTCAGTTGGTGGAATAAAGGCAGTATACTTCATTAATTACGAAGACATAACGGCTCTTACATTCTCTTCAACTGATACTGACGTAATCGAAACATTAGGTGCATCAGGATCTGAAGTTTCTGCTTACAAATATGATGTTCACTTTGCTTCTTCATTAACACAAAACATCCAAGCTTCTATGGAGAATGGAACTGTTGCTTATGAACAAGTACTTGAATTGTCAATGCCAAGATTATCTAAAGAAGATAATAAGGAAATCAAAATATTAGCTTACGGAAGTCCTCATGTAATTGTTGAAGACCAAAATAACAACCTATTCGTTGCAGGTTTAATCAACGGAATGGAAGTTACTGCAGGTACTGTAGTTACAGGTACTGCAATGTCTGATATGTCAGGATACACTCTTACCTTAACAGGTATGGAGAGACAACCTGCGAATTTCTGTGAAGGAAATTTTGCAACTCTATTCGTTACTGAAGTAGTAGGAGTTTAATATTATTTATTTATTTATACGAAAGGCTCCCCTCAAAGGGAGCTTTTCTTGTTTATAAGAAACAAATCTATAAGTTTTTAGTATTATAAGTATGAACATAATAAACCCAACTTTAAGTGCTAACGAGATAGCTATTCTACCAAGAAGCTATAACTCTTTAGTGAATCTTCAAGTTAAATTGAAGTACGAGGACTCTGATAGAGAGCTTACACCACTTGTGTCTAATGACGCAATCGTAGGTAATAATCTCGTTTTTAATATAGATGGCGTATACTTAGAAGGACAAAGATATACTCTTACTGTTAATCAAGATGGAAAAAACATATTCAGAGGCAAGATTTTAGTTACTGAGTTTGGACAAGATAATTACACAATAAATAATAATGAATTTGTTATCGATACAGATACGGATTCAGATTCAATACCTGTATATGAATAATAAAAACAATAAAAAAAGATCTAACATTTCTTTTGTAGAAATGGCTAACTACGAAAGACCTTTGGTTATAGAAAACCTTAGAGATGAATACGTTTCTTACGGATCAGATAACAATTATTATGGAGACATAATAGAAAGATATTTAGGTTCACCTACTAATGCTCGTTGTATTAATGGGATTAGCGATATGATATATGGAAAAGGATTAGATGCTATTGATAGAAATATCAACATAGATTCTTACATTGAAATGAAGAAACTGATTGATGAAGGAGAGTTAAGAAAGATTGTAGGAGATAGAAAGTTATTAGGTAGTGGAGCGATCAAAGTAGTGTACAATAAGAACAAGTCTAAGGTGATTGCTATAAAACATCACCCTATGGAGACTCTTAGAGCTGAAAAGACTACAGAAGGCGTTATAAAGGCTTATTACTATCATCCTGAGTGGAAGAATAAGAAAGAAGGAGATCAACCAAAAAGAATACCTACTTTTGGTAATGGTAGCGATAAACAACTAACTGAAGTATTTATAGTAAGACCTTATGTGTCAGGATTCTATTATTATTCACCATGTGATTACCAAGCTTCTTTACAGTACAGTAAATTAGAAGAGGAAGTGTCAAATTACCATATATCTAATATACAGAATGGTTTACAACCAAGCCTATTAGTTAATTTTAATAATGGGGTTCCATCTGAAACTATTCAATCTTCTATGGAGAGAAAGATAAAAGATAAGTTTGGTGGTAGCTCTAACGGAGGACGTTTCATTCTAAGTTTTAACGAAGATAAAGATACTGCAGCTTCTGTAGAACCAATACACTTACCTGATGCTCATGCTCAATATCAATTCTTAGCTGATGAAAGTAGAGAAAAGATAATGTTAGGGCATGGTATTGTGTCTCCAATCCTTTTAGGGATTAAAGATAATACAGGTTTTGGTAACAATGCTGAAGAGTTGCGTACTGCATCTATCTTAATGGACAATATAGTTATCGCTCCATTCCAAGCTAATATAATTGCAGGTCTTAATAAGATCCTTGCATACAACAAGATATTCTTATCATTATACTTTGTTACTTTACAACCTATAGAGTTTGTAGAATTAGACAATATTGAAACGTCTGTAGTGAAAGAAGTAGAGACAGGAGAAAAGCTATCTAAGATGGATAACTTTAAATACAAAATTAACGAATTAATATCAAATTTCATATAATGGCTAAAGCACTATTTGCATCAACTACTTATGTCAAGAAAAAGAGTATAATCTCAGGTTCAGTAGATCCTGATAAAATGGTGCAGTTTATAGAGACTGCACAAGACATACATATTCAGAATTATTTAGGTACAGACTTATACAACAAGATACAAGCTTTAATCGTAGATGGAACTATTACTGAAGTTGGTAATGCACACTACAAGGACTTATTAGATGATTATATTAAGCCAATGTTAGCGTGGTACACACAAGCTGAGTTTATTCCATTTGCTGCATATACTTTAGGTGAAGCAGGACTATTTAAGCACAGGTCTGAGAATAGTGATGAGGTAAGAAGAGAAGATATTGCAGGTTTAGCCACAAGAGCTTTAGATAAAGCATCATTCTATTCAGAGAGAATGATTGCTTTCTTATGTCATGATAATAATTACAATTTGTTTCCTGAGTACGTTAATAGTGATTTTGACATGGATCCTGATAAGGACGTAGATAGTTACGGATGGTACTTAGGTTAAACTTTAATATATAGTGGGGTATGACAAAAAAGATTAACAAATATAAATTAAAACTAAGTTATTCAAGCAAATTAGAAAAGTTTGTTGACAAATTAGATAGTAATACTAAAAAAGACATAGAAAATGGGAATAACACTAACAGGTAAAAAGATAAAGGAGACTTACGAGGGATTGCTAAAACTTAGTGATAACAATCCTATAGAAATCTCATATAAAAAAGTTACAGATGGTTACGGAAATGAAACTGCTCTTGGTTTATCTGTAGACGGAGTTACCTGTGACAAGATATATAGTACGCAAACAATAGCACAAATAGATGCTGAACTTGACACAATAGTTCCTAACAAGAAATGGGTTTTAGATAATAACGCAGCTCCTACTTCTTTTGTAAGCTTAACAGATACTTTCTCTTCTATGCCAAGTAGAGCTCATGGAATGCTTAGAGTAAATAATTCAGGTACTGCTATAGAGTCAGTGCATTCTCATTATGATTTCGCTTGTGGAGATGAAACAAGTAATTTGTCAGTAGGAAATGTATCTAATATACAATTTCCTTACGCTATGGAGAGTTTTTTATATTCTGCGTTTACAGTAACTACTGCTCCTACAGGTACACCAATAGTAATAGATATGTTGTTAAATGGAGTTTCTGTGTATAGTGGCTCTGCAAGACCTACTATAGATATAGGAGCTACAAGTTCATTAAACGGATCTGTAAGCGCTTCCTTTGTTGGAAATACTTTTAATATTGCTCAAGGAGATGTATTATCAGTTAATGTCACCCAAATTGGAAGTTCAAACGCAGGAATAGCTCTAAAAGCTTTCCTCACGTACAACGCAAATTATATAGCTTAATGAATCATTTAAACTCACATAGATTCGGATCTGCATCACCACCTGCGTCGTTGCTTTACGATAACGTTTTAGCGATGTATTCACTAAGAAGACCTAATATGACCACTGCTTGGACAAAAGCAGTTCTAAGAGCTTCTATAGAAGGAACTAATAAGAGAAAATATATCTTTTTTGATACGAATGGGGTCATCAGTTTGTCATCACTTGTAGGTGATGACTACACTACTGCTTCTGCTGAAACTTTAGCTACTTGGGGAGGAACTGATACTGTGTTGGTTAAAGATTGGATAGCTATTACACCTAATAACACTGTTAACGAATATCTTATGTTGCAGTCTCTTGATCAATTTGATGTTAGAAACCCTGTCCTTATGATAAGTGGTTCTATATTACTTAGTAATAGTAAGCCTACTTTGAGTTTTCAAAAAACTACTATACAAGAGATGACTGCTAAAGCTCAAGGTCTTTCAGGCATGAGTTACTCAGATTACTTTAGTGTGATATCTGTAACCGAAAATAAAAAGCCTTTAAGCACAGGTAAATTCTTTACTAATGCTGCGAGTGGTGGATTATACTTTCATCATGATACTTCAGCGTATAAGACTATGTTAACAATACCACCTTCCTCTGTTGTTTACACAAATGCTAATGTTACTGTGGATCAGCAAAGAACGCATTTAATAACTCACACGCCTGTAGTCGCTCCTACACAAGCAGTTGTAAAAGGTTATCATAACAATCTATTGCAGAATACATTGTATGCATATACATCTTTTAATAATCAGGGGTTAAAGATTGGTGGAGAAACACGTAATATATTTGTAGGCAATATATCTGAGATAATAATAATGGACGAAGATGTTTCGAGTTCATACACAACTTACTTTAATGAAGTTAATTCTTATTACCAAACATATTAAGTAAAATTTAGTATTAATATAAAGGAATAGAAAAACATATATTTATATAAAAATAATAATAAAAACAATAAAATGGCAACAAAAATTTACGAAGACGCAACTACAAAAGAATTAGTTATAGTAAGAGGTACTCTTGAAAGTAGATTCGCTGCATTTAGCGATTTATCAAGAGTTAATGACGATAACTTAAATCTAAGTATCACTCATTCTGACAATGGAATGACTGTTCTTGATCCTACTTTATTTAGTGATTTACAAAATGAAAGTGGAAGTGCTTACGCAAGTTTCGCAGCATTAAAAACTGCATTAGACGGGTTCTTTGATTCTTCTATATAATGAGTAGGAGAAGAAAAATAATGATGATATTTATCGGGGGATTCTCCGATCAGGTAAAGTCGTTTATAAATAGAGTGAAGGATGACAATGGCGTTATTGAAAACGCCAAGTGTGTTGATGACAAATTAAAACTATAAAGATATGGCTTTACCAAATATGGCAATGATTCCAAGTGGATATAAGCCAACAAAATTATATAGTGTTCTTCCAACACCTGCTGATATAGGTAGTGAGCTGATTGAGAACGGAGACTTTTCAACAGATACGAAGTGGTCTAAAGGAACAGGATTTAGTATTAGTGGCGGTTCTGCTAATTGTGATGGCACACAGACTGCTAACACTACTTTGGTACAACAAGGTGGTATTCTTGGTGCAACACTTAGCTTTACAGTCGGTAAGACATACAAAGTTAATTTTGATATAGTTGTAACAAGTAGTTTTATTACAAACATAGAAGTAGGTGGTGGGTATGAAAACGATAACTTCGATACAAGTGGTAACTATACAACATATATAACTGCTTTATCTACAAACGATAGGTTTACTTTTACTGCAACTCCCGATTTTATAGGCTCAATTGACAATGTGTCAGTATTAGAAGCTATTTCAGATGCAGATTTCACAGTAGAAAGAGCAAGTAGTGCTACAAGAGTTAATGAGCAAGGTTTAATTGAAACACCTGAGTTTATTTTAAGTGATGAATTAGTTTCTAATGGAGACTTTAGTGATGGCAGTACTGATTGGGTTGTAGGTAGTGGATGGAGTGTGACAAATGGAAAGGCAAGTTGTGATGGAACAGATACGGGAGTATCGGGTTGGTTAAGACAAAATAATATTATTGTTTCAGGTAAAAGCTATAAAGTTACTTTTGATGTAACCACAACTGATATTGGAACAGTTTTAAGAATCAATGATACCAATTATGGGATTGCTACTATTAAGGGAAGTGGTTCTAAAACAATTTATTTTACATCAAGAGGTTATAGTATTGCTTTTAGTCAAGATAAAACTGCGAGTATAGACAACATCTCAATAGTAGAAATAGAAAGAGAGAACATTCCAAGAATAGACTATACAGGTGGAGGATGCCCTGTACTTTTAACAGAGCCGCAGTCTACTAACTTAGTAAAGGATTCAGAGGATTTTACCCAAGGTAGTTGGATTCACAATAGTAATTTAGGAATCACACCTAACACAACTATTTCACCCGATGGAACCCAAAATGCTGATTCTTTAGTGTATTCAGGTTCAGGTAATAGACTTGGTGTAGATATAGCTATGACCATTAATACTAAATACGCTTTATCTATATATTATAAGAATAATGGAGGTAATAACCAAATCCCTTTTTCAGGATCAAATACAACAGGGGCGACTACAGTTACAATTACAGATGAATGGGCAAGATATACTGTTATATTTACTGCAACTGCTACTGCAACATCTAACCTTAGATTTATGTCAGGTATGGCGAATGCTAATTTATTTGCTTGGGGCGCTCAAATTGAAGAGTTAGATTACGCTACATCCTATATGCCTACATACGGAGAAATTGCTTCAAGAGCAACAGAGACTGTAAAAGGTGTAGAGAATGCTAATACATACAATTCAACAGAGGGAGTTTTATTTGCAGAGGTGGCAGGTTTAAGTGATGGAGATGACGATGATAGATTCATATCATTAAGTGATGGAACAACAGACAATCAAGTAAGTGTTTACTTAAATACTTTGTCAGGGAAGATATCAGGATTAGTAAGCAGTAATAATGTAGATGCTTATTTAAATAGCGTAACACATAATCAATTAGACTTTAATAAAATAGCCCTTAGTTACAAGGGTAATGATATAAATCTATGGGTTAACGGAGTGAAGGCTTCCACAGTTACAACTCAAAATGCTCCTATTGGATTATCTGTATTAAAACTTATTGCGGCAGTAGGTGCTAATAAGGCTTTCTATGGTAAAACATCACAAGTACAAGTATTCAATACTGCTTTATCTGATTTTGAATTGAAATTATTAACAAGTCAAGATACTAACTATAATTCTTACGAAGCTATGAGATTAGCATTAAACTATAACATACAATAAATATGGCAAATACATTAAATTTAGGTGATGGTAATTGGGGAGTTAAAGACTCCTCATTACTTGGATATGCAAAAGACAATACTAAGTTTGTACCTGAAACATTTGATGTTACAAGAGCATCAGGTGGAACAAGAGTTAATAAAGATGGATTGATTGAGACACCTGCTGAGTTAGGAAGTGAAGAGGTTGTAAATGGAGATTTTGCTACTGATTCGAATTGGGGTAAGCAGGCAGGATGGACTATTAGCGGAGGTTCTGCTAATTCTAATAATGGCGGCAGTTACAAAAGCATATCTCAGAGTGGTATGCCTTTTCAGGTTGGAAAATCCTATAAGGTTTCTTGTGAGGTTTCAAACTATGTTAGTGGGGGAATTGTTTTCAATGTGGGAGGTTTTAATCTTAGTCAAGTCTTTACAGAAAATGGTGTTCACACAGAAATAATAAAAGCATCAAACGCATCTACTAACACCTATTTGTATATAGAATCAAGGTCAAGTGGTTTTGAAGGCTCAGTAGATAATGTATCAGTAGTAGAGTACAATGATGAAAACTTAGCTCGTATAGACTATTTAGATAGTACTAAAGGAGTTCTTTTAACTGAACCACAATCAACTAACCTAATAACTGAATCTGAGGATTTTAGCAATTCTTATTGGACTAAGAATAATGCAAGCGTAACAAATGGATTCTCTTCTCCAAGTGCAGATAGTCCTTTAGGTGCTTTTAAGTTGGTTGAAGATACAAGTACGGGTGTTCACGGATTATATAAAGCAGGGGTAACTGTAACTAATTCATTTTCTAATACTCATAGTGTTTATGCAAAAGCAGGTGAAAGAAGTTGGATTCACCTTAGAAATGACAATATGAATAGCGCCTCTGCTTATTTTGATTTAACAAATGGAGTAGTTGGCAATTCAGATGCCCCATCGTCAAGCATTGAACTATTGTCTAATGGATGGTATAAGTGTTCAGTAACTTACACTACATCCACTACTAATTCTTATCCTTCAGTATATTTAGCAGATGAAAATTCAAGAAGCTATCAAGGAGATGGAGTGAGTGGTGTATATATATTTGGAACTCAAGTAGAAGAGTTATCTTACGCTACTTCTTATATGCCTACATATGGTCAAATAGCAAGTCGTGCAGCTGATGTAGTTAATAACGGAGGTGATGCAAGTAACTTTAATAGTGAAGAGGGTGTATTGTTTGTAGATGTGGCAGGTTTAAGTGATGGGGGAGGAAATAGAAATATATCAATAAATAATGGAACGTCAAGTAATCAGGTAAGTATTTACTTGAACTCTACGACAGGTAAAATTACTGCATTAATAAGCAGTAATAATGTAGATGCTTATTTAGATAGCACAGGGCATAATCAGTTAGACTTTAATAAGATAGCTCTTAGCTACAAGAACAATGATATAAACCTATGGATTAATGGTGTTGAGGTTGCCACTAATATCAGTCAAAATGCTCCTATTGGATTATCTTCTGTTAGCTTTGCTAATGGTGGTGATGGTTCACCTTTCTATGGTAAAACTAAAAACATCCAAGTATTCAATACAGTATTAACAGATGAAGAACTTTATAATTTAACATCAGACAGATATGCTACATACGACACAATGGCAACAGATTTAAATTTCGATAAACAATAGATATATGAGTAATACAGTAAACTTAGGAAATGGTAAATGGGCGATAAAAGACTCTGAATTATTAGGATATTCCCTAACAGATGATGCTGAGCTTATAGCTCTTACACTTGATGTGTCAAGAGCTTCTTCAGGAACAAGAGTTAATGCGAGTGGATTGATTGAGACAGTAGAAGAAATACTTAGTGGTGATAAAGTTACTAATGGTGATTTTAGTAATGGAACTACAGATTGGTCAAACCCAAGTTATGGAGGCAATAATTCTGCAACAATAAGTATTGACAATGGTTCTTTAAAGGTTCAGAAAGATAACAATTTAGATTGGAGAAGTGCCTTTGTAAGTCAAGACTTAATTAATTATACTTTTGGAAAAGAATATAAAGTACAATTTAGCTTAAAGGATGGAAACACAAATGGAGGAGAAGTTTTTGTAAGGAGTTTATTTGATTCATCAAATTCAGCTATAGTTGAAAAAACCTTAACAGATGATTGGGTTCAGTACACTGAATATTTTACTCCCGATAGAGGAGACTCTATTTCTTTTGGAGTGGTAGAGTGGCACGAGGCAGGTAGTGGTCAGTATTATTTTATAGACAATGTCTCAGTAATAGAAGTAAACAGAGATAACCTTGCTCGTATTGATTACACCGATAGTACTGATGGAGTTCTTTTAACAGAGCCTCAGTCTACTAACTTAGCAAATGATTCGATTAATCTGTTGAGTTGGGGTACGCCATTTGAAGGAACAGGTTCAAAAGCTATAGTAACTTCAAACTTTGCAATTTCTCCTGATGGAACACAGAATGCTGATAAAGTTGTGTTTAACATTAATGGAGGAACAACAAGCAGTGATTACTCTCAAATTCAAATTAATGCGGGAACAAGAACAGGTGATTTTACAAATTCAGTGTACATAAAGTCTAACACTGCCGATAGCTATCAAGTTGTCCTTGGTGACCCATTAGGTGGTCCTGTTCTTAAAACTGTAACACCCGAATGGAGCAGATTTGATGCTACAAGTATGGGAGTATCATCTCAAACTACTTCTTTAAGAATAAGATTAAGAGGTCACGAATCTACTTCTCAATACGCAGATATATCTGTATGGGGAGCACAAATTGAAGAATTACCATACGCTACATCCTATATGCCTACATACGGAGAAATAGCAAGTCGTGCAGCCGATGTAATTAATAACGGAGGAGAAGCTATTAATTTTAACAGTGAAGAGGGTACTTTATTTGCTGAGGTAGCAGCTTTGGCTAATGATGGAACAGATAGATATATAAGTCTAAATAATGGAGGTACAACCGATTACTTATTTTTCAGATACAGAAATGATAATCAATTTCAAATTAGATACAGAAGTAACAATGTTGATAGTGTAAATACAACATTTTCATTATCTAATAATTTAGATTTTAATAAAATAGCATTTTCTTATAAATTAAATGAGTTTAAGATTTTTATAAATGGCTCACAGATTGGAAGTACTGTTGCAAGTGGTAATGTTTTTAACACATCCATAAACACTTTAGATTTAGCAAGATTTGATGGAGGGAGTCAATTACCTTTCTATGGTAAAACTAAAAACATACAAGTATTCAAAGAAGCACTAACAGACGCACAACTATTAACTTTAACAACTATATAAATAATAATAACTATGAACAAAAAGTATTCAATGCCTACAATGGCAATCGCAGAAGAATTAATAATGGCTTTAGCAACTCCTAACGAAGATGGTAGTATGCCAACTTGTAAGGAAGTTACTTCAACAGAAGCAACTCACGCAATAGTATGTTTAGGATTTCAAGATGATATAATCATTGATGAAGAGACTGAAGAAGAAGTAATAGTAGCAGGATTAACTTATGACGTTGATGTTATATGGAAACAAAAGTTTGATGAAGAAGGTGTAGAACTTATATATGATGCTGATTGGGTTGAGTATGAAGTAAACCCTGAATTCCCTAAACACAGATTTCTATAAACCTCAATAAATGATTAAGATAATGAACCTTACAGATTTAAAAGTAATTATAGGAGCGTCAATGAGTATAATTTTAAATTTATCAGATTTTAATGTATTAATAGCAACAGTATCGGGAGTAGTATTTCTCGGATATGGTATCACGAGATGGTACTATCTTATAAAAAACAAAGGTAAGTGAGGTTAACAAAAAACTTTAATAAGAGGGAGTTTGATTGTAAATGTGGATGCAAAATGCCATTATCAGTATTTTATGAGGTAAAATTACTTGCTCAAGAGTTACAGGTTATTAGAGATTACTTTAAGGAACCTATTACAATTAATAGTGCTTATAGATGTCCTGATCATAATCTTGACATAGGAGGTGTTTTTAATTCGCAACATATTTTAGGTAAGGCTTCTGATATTACAATAAAAAACAATACACCCGATCAAGTTGCAGATGAATTAGAAGTTATGTTAGAGGATGAATGTTTATTTCCATTCTATTTAGGTGGAATTGGAAAATATAATTCTTTTACTCATATCGACATTAGAGAAGGTTATGCACGATGGGATAAGCGAACAGTTTAGGTAAAATTTAGTCTCTTTAATAAGAGGGGGTTAGTTATATTTAGTCTCTTTAATAAGATGGGGGTGATGATATTAGTGATTTGTCATGTTGTCATGTCACTGTCAGATAGATTTCGTTAATTATAAGAAAATGGATAATATTAACAAGTTAAAGAAGGGGGGAAAAGGAACTTTCGTAGGTAATGCATTAAGATGGTTAGGTAAGCAAGGTAAGAGCTTTGCTCCTGAACTATTGCAAATGGCAAGTGCGGTAACAGGTATTGAAAGCTTGAACAAGTTAGGAAACGCTATTAGAGGTGATGAAGGACTTGACACTACAGATAAAGAGTTGCTTTTAAGAGAGCTTGAGATTGATATGGTAGAGATGGAAGAAGTTACTAAGCGATTAGGAATGGACAACGAGCATACCATTACAAGGCTTGTAAGACCTGTTGTGTATGGCTCTATGTTTATAATGTTCTTATCTATGGTATTCTTTGATGGTAATGTGGGAGACTTCTCAATAGATAAAGCTTATGTTCCTGTAATACAGTCTCTATTCGGTACTATGACTGTGTTCTACTTCGGTTCAAGAGGTATAGAAAAGGTGATGAAAACATTTAAGAAATAAATTGTTAACAACTTTATACGATTTTACTTGACTTGTATATGTCAAAACCTCTACCTTTACAACTTAGTTATAAAGAAAAACAAAATAAATTAAACTATTAAATTTATAAGCTTCCCAAAAGCGTTAAATTAATTTAGATATCATTATACTACTATTTAAAAAGGTAGACTCAATACGTGATACAACCTTTATTAAAAAAGGTTAATAAGTATAAATAAGAAAGTATTTTAGAATATATATTATATTGTATATTTATAGGGTGTTTAGTGAATTAGCAGAGGGGAAATGATTTTGAGATCATTCCCCTTTGTTGTTTAATAAAAGCAACATGAAAAAGCATAAGAGTTTTAAGAGAGAAGATAGAGAAAATAATAATACTGCAGGATTACAGAACTTGTATTGGGAGTTATTTGATAGTCCTGATGCAAATGGTTCAGGATTTAGATATATGGAAAGAGAGCCTGTATTGATATTGGATGATATTATAAGAGAACATTGGAGATATACACCAAAGGTGTTAATGGGGTATACTTCTAAGCCAATAGCTGACAATTTGGGATTGCCATCTATTTCACCTTATAGAGTTGGTAAAGGTATTATGCTAAGAGTTACTAACGCATCATCAAGAATGTTTTTAGTTGAGAATTTAATAATAAGAGGAATTAAGAGAATAGCAGTATCAGATGAGTACGTTGAATACGACACAGACAACTTCCTATACAAACCAAAATTATACATACGATGAAATACAATAGAAAGGCAGGTAAGAAAACAATACAGTCTAAGAAGAAGGTAATTGATGGTATTCAGTTTGACTCTACTTTAGAAAGTTATATGTATACACTATTAAAGACTAACAAAGTTCCTAACGAATACGAAGGAGAGAAGTTTAATTTAATAGACTCTTTCAATTTCAGTAACAGTTCTTTTGAGAGAACCGCTACTAAACCTATGATCGATAGAGGCAATAAAAATGTACGAGGGATTACTTATACACCTGATTTTGTATCAGACAAGTTTATTATCGAAGTTAAAGGTAGGGCTAATGAGAGCTTTCCTATGCGATGGAAACTGTTTAAAGGTCTATTACATAAGAATAATGATTTAAGAGTATTATACAAACCTCAGTCACAGTCGGACTGTAGAGAGGTTATTGAAGATATTATAAAAAGATTTCACTAAAAGCTTTTTTATATCATTTATATGTTGTATGTTTGTACCTCACAAAAACACATACACATGTATATTAATTACAGAGGATTAGAATTAACAGTTGACGGAAGTCACACAGAAAGTCAGATTAACGACTACTACACAGAAGACACAGAAGCTACTTACGAAGTTTATGACATTCAGATAGAAGGTAATGATATTACTGTACTATTTGACATGCAACAAATCGAAGAAATCGAATCACTAATCTTAGAATCATTATAATTATGAACTACCAAAACATTTATGACATCGATACGTTTCAATGCGTAGGAAACGAAGTGTTCATCGGAGGCAAATCAAATGGAGAAGATGTAACCTTAGTACTTAGTTCTATAGAGCTATTAGAATGGCTTGATATGAAATACATAAAGAAGGAATCAATTAAATATATAAAATCACTATAATTATGACAAGAGCAGAAATGATAGATTACATTATAGAGTATTCAGGAGATGAATTCGAAAGCACTGAAGATTATGTCGAACTTGCTAAATCAAACGATAACAGGCTAACAATTATGATTATTAACATTAATAACTACAGATTAGAAAATGAGTGATAAATTAATTATACAACAATTACAACAAGACCTTAGTTACTATCCTTATGATAGCAAAACATCAGAAGTAATAAAAGCAGAAATATTAAGACTAAAACTAAAAGACGATGAAAGAAGAAACTAAATGCCATGCATTTTGGAAGACTAACAGAAATCCAATCACAATGAAGAAATGTGCAGATGAGAAAGGTTTACACATACACAATAGATCAAAAGAGCAAATGTTCGCTCTTGGCAGACAAAGAGCTAAAACATTAGCTTTCGATTATGAAGATCAAATATTAACTAATAACGACTAAATATGTTAGAGAACTTTTTACAACAGAGAATACAATCCTTAGAGATCGCAAATGCGACGTTAAGAGATAGAGAAGTAGTATTAACTACATATATCTACGAATTGTTAGATAGAGACACTCCAAGAGAGTATAAAGAAGTAATAAGACAAGAAGTGTTTAACCCTGAAATACAATAAATATGGATTATAGAGATAGATTAGATGACGTATATAGTGAATTAATGAATCAGTTTGAAGACAGTGATGACAGACAATCAGTATTTGATTTAATAGACGAACTACAGAATAAAATAGAGGATTTATAAAAAAAAGCTAAATAAAGCTTGCGTATGTCAATTATATTCCGTATGTTTGTACCTCACTAATAAAGCACATTAATTATGACAACAACTATTGAATTTTTACATGAAGTGTATAAGAACACTAAACAAGACTATCAGGAGTCTGACCAAAAGGAAGACGCATTAATACTTATAGATGAATTAATATTAACCCTAACAAATTTAAAATAATATGGAAGTAAGTAAATTAAAAGAGATGTATTTGAAATATAATTTGACGAAGGCAGATGTCTTCAAACATCAACATTATATTATTCTGACAAGAAGCGGAATCGAGAAGGTAAGCGCTTTAGAGGCTATAAATATTACTTATGAAGTAATCAATAGTGAGCCTAACTTCGCAGTTATAAAAGCTACTGCTAAGAAAGGTGATAAGACTATAGAGACTTTTGGTTCAGCTTTAAAAGGAGCAGGATTTAAAGATGGTTCTACAAATAGTTGGTATGTTATCG
>Ga0208814_1000215_pt1 | contig 39426 bp, 34 predicted proteins | sample MalvirAntarct_55_FD_184253 | JGI IMG/M metagenome (GOLD analysis project Ga0208814, IMG submission 184253) | Marine viral communities from the Global Malaspina Expedition - Malaspina viral metaG Antarct_55 (SPAdes) (version 2) | ecosystem: Environmental > Aquatic > Marine > Oceanic | place... | reverse complement strand
GCTTCGTCGATGGAATACACCTCGACGGCCGGCACGCGCTGTTCGATCACCGTCATCACGCGCTCGCTCATGTCGCCGTAGAGCGCGTAGTTGCTGGAAAACACCACGACGCCCCAGCGCTCCAGATCACGGCGGACCTTGAAATATGGCGCGCCCATCTTGATACCGAGGGCTTTGGCTTCCGCTGAGCGAGCGATCACACAGCCGTCGTTATTGGAGAGTACGACGATGGGCGTGGTGCGCAGGTCCGGGCGGAAGACGCGCTCGCAAGCGGCGTAAAACGAGTTGCAGTCGATCAGCGCCAGCACGAGCTCAGTATTTGCCATGGAAACGCACACTGAAGGGCACCACGCCCCAGACGTAGAGCTCTTCGCTTTCAAGCAGGTAGCGCGGGGGAAACTTGGGGTTGGCCGAGCGCAGGATGATCTGTTCGCCCTGCCGGTCGAAGATCTTCACCAGCGGCTCGTTGTTGAGCGCGGCGATGACGATCTCGCCTTTCTCCGCTTCGCGCCCCCGGTCGATGATAAGGATATCCCGGTCGAAAATACCGACGTGAATCATGCTGTCGCCGTCTGCGCGCGCCAGGTAGGTGTGCGGCGCGCGGATGTTCATCAGCTCATCGAGCGAGAGCGTGCCTTCCATGTGATCCTGCGCGGGGCTGGGGAAGCCTGCGGGCACACAAAAGCTGAAAAACGGCAGGGCAATGGTGGACGGAGCAGCGGGCCCCAGGAAATGCACGGGCATGGCACAGACCTCAAAACTGTATATGCGTACAGTATTGAGAGCCGAGAGCCGGGTCAATCGAACCGGACGTAAGGGCAGACCACACCAATGGGGTGTGCCAACAATCGGCACAGTAAGTGGCTGGCTTTATGCTGCTCCGTCATCCTGGCTCTGCTTCGTAAAACCCATTCGATGTTGTCTCTGACGAAAAAAAGCCCTGACTGGCAGGGCTTTTTTCGGTCAATGATCCAGACCCGGATCAACGGGCCAGTTCATCAATTCCCGGGGCAAGCAGGCAGCGAAGTCCGGTTCTGTGTACCGTCGTTACGCGTGAACTGGCAGCCATAGGCAGGGTTGGCCACTACGCGCGGATTGAGGACCTCGTCACCGGCTGGCTTGATGCCCTGCTGATCCCACTGCAGCATCGCAGCCATTGCTTCGACCTGTTCTTGATAAGTGAAATCACAGTGACTGGGTGCTCGGATGGCACGTTGCACGAGCAGGTCGCCGTTGCCGTTGGCGACGGCGTTGCGGCGATAGATCTGCTGGTGTTTGAACGGCACGTAGAGGTCGCCCAGGGTGTGGATGCTGACCACCGGGACGTTGAACTGGCCATTTACCACCGGGATCCAGCGCAGGCCGTCCGGGCGGATGCTGTTGGCCGGTGGATGACCGATCACGCGGATGATCGAGTCGTTGAACTCGCGTTCCTCGCGGGACATCGCCTTGTTCGTGTCGAACTGATAGCGGGTGGCGAGGTTGCCGCTGAGCGAGTCGGCCAAGATGCCGTTCACCGAACCGTCCTGCCCTCCCGTACCCAGCACGACGCTCTGCAGGCCGGTGCGGAAACCTTCAGCGAAGATCGGCCGCTCGCCACCGCTGAGCTCACGAACGACCCCTTCAAGCTTTTCACCCTGCGGCGACGGATCGGTCGGGTAGCTGTCCCACAACGCGCCGATAATCAGCGGGAGCTTGGCCTGGAAGTCCGTCGCCGGGAAGGTGGTCGGCCCCTGCCCTGCCAGGTGCTGGGCAGCCAGGGTGAAGGTCATCAGGTATTCGAATTCATAGACGTCGCCAGTAACGCCGCACATCGGCACCGAACCGCTGTAGCGCAGCGGGTTATTGGCGGTGGCGTAGGTTTCGGCTTCCACCGCAGCGGCCGCAACATGGCCGCCCATGGAGTGCCCGGTGATGTAGGTCTTGCTGGGCTGCGCTTTGCCGGTCAGCTCACTGAAGGCGAGCGCCAGGGCGTTGGTATCTTCAATGCCTGCACGTACGTCGTAGTAGTTCTTGCTGTAGCTCGAAGCGGCCCAAGCGTAGCCCTGCTGCAGCAGCCATGGCCGGATCGGTGGCGGCCCGACAGTGAGCTCCGGTCCTGTGCCACGGTAGCCGTGTGCGTACATGATCAGCATGCCGTTCCAGTTGGGTGGCACTTCGATCTGGTAGGACGCCCCTTCGTGGATACCGGTCCAGCGTTCGCTGGGCAGACCGGGGAATGCTGCCAAAGGCGATACGACCGGGACGAAGACGCGCGAGTCCTGTTCGCGGGACTCGCTGTGGGATACGGGCGGCTTGATCGGTTTGGAGCGAGCCTGAACATCGGCAGCGATGCCGACACCGCCAACCAGCATGACACCGACGATGGCACGCGCGCAGGCTGAAGCCAACTTGCTTGGGAGCATGGGAGTTTCCTCGATTATTGTTTTTGTTTTACAGGCCTTGCTAGCGATACGAGCTTTGCCGGGCTTGCCGACCACAAGCGGTACACGCATTTCCACTAACCGTGGCAGAAAGCTTGGACCTGTCAAATAGCTAAGCCGCTCGGAGGATGAGCGGCCATATCGCTTCGGGAATATCACAACTGGCGCCGCGCTTATGGACCGCTTCCGTAACGGACAGACTCTGGCGCGGTCATGGGCTTCGCCAGCTCAGAAGACTACCGAGCTGAGCGCAGGATTCTCGGCTCAGACCATACGACGCTGCGGCCTTTGGTCAAAGGATCGCTGAAACAGTTCTGCACCGTTTAATCGGTGCGCTCCCATCTATGGGCAGGCGGAACTATCCCGTTATCACCTAATCCGACATAATCGAGCGAAACGGCTTTGCAAAGTGCCAAGGAGAGCACAGATGAATACATATGGAACGTGGTTGCAAGGTCAGCAGCCGGGTTCGGGCCGACCCTTGGCGCCGACCACTCCCACTGCGCTGCAGGGTCTGGATGAGTATTGTTGCGTTGGCTGCATCAAATGATGTCTGAGGAAGCCAACACAAACATCAACGGTACGCATCCTGAGGAGCAGACGACTGCAAAACGCATCAGCGCTGCACTGAATGCCTTCCTGCACGTTTTCGACCGGCAGCTCAAAGCTGTGCTCACGCGAAAGCCGGTGCGGTTCATCCTATATTTTCTTCTTGGCTACTGGGCGCTTGGCAGCGACCCACTCGGGCTGTCTACGGCATCGGACAAGGCCATCTCTGACGAGCTTGCCCGCTTGGGTGCCTACCTCGCGCCCTCCCCCCCGGCGCCGATAACAGTCGTGGCGATCGACCACGACAGCATCGAAGGCCTGCACAACCAGGGAAAGGGCTGGCTTACTGCCGATGACTGGCCCCTCACCTATGTCGACCACGGGCGCATACTTCGGGATCTGGTGCTATCCAGAGAAAAACCCGCTGCGGTTTTCTACGACATATTTTTCGAGAAACCGCGGGCCATCAGCGGGGACATGACCCGGTTGGGCCGGCTGCTCTCGCGTCTGCAGGAACAGCCCGAAGCCGCTCCTCTCCTTCTTTCCGGTGGCGGCAGCTTCATGCCGATGTCGCCAGAGGCATACCAGGCACTCGGGCGACCGCCGCTGGCGGTCACTGCCTGGGAAGGCCACGGAGATTTCTACCCGCTGCATGCGCCGCTGAGTACTGGCGGCGACAGTGCTGGTGCCGCTAACGCTCCGATGGCCGCTACGGCGCTCTATCAGGCCCTGTGCGCCCGCCGGGGCCAAAATTGTGATTGGTTAGCGCAGCCTGACCAACCAAACCTGGCCGTTCAATGGGAGCTGGTCGACAAGCCCGGATGCGGCAGCAGCGATGCGGGACATGCATGGGCCCGAGTGGCGCGGGACCTGTTCAACATGCTCGGACGCGCCATCGGTTTCGGCGATGCGCTGCAGCCACCGCCTGCGTCGTGCCTGCCGTTTCATCAGGTACGCCTGGCCGACCTGTACGCAGACGAACCCGCTAGCCTGCGACCTCCGCATCTCAAGCCGGGAGAGCCTTTCGTGGTGCTGGTTGGGGTGGTAATGCCGAGCATGAAGGACTACCTGCCGTCGCCGCTGTACGGTTTGATAGAAGGCGTCTACCTGCATGCGGCGGCGCTCGAAAATTTGCAGCGGCACGGTGCCAGCTATATCCATGAGCACGACATCACCTCGATCAGCCAGGCTCTGCTGATGCTGCTGATCGCCGCCGCCATGCATGTGCGCCGCTATAGCAACAGGACCATCAACCGAATACTCGAAAGCGAGATTCTGCTGGTGGTAGCTATACGCTGGTTGGCCTGGTGGTTCTTGCTTTGCGCCGTCGTGGTGGCTCTGTACTGCGCGTTCTATCTGGTCTGGCGTATCGCGCCGGAAGGCTGGTTGACGCTCATTGCGCTGGCCCCGCTCTTGCGCGAGGTGGTTCTGACAACCGAATCGAAATACGACACACAACAGGGAGAACGACATGAAGAAAGGACGACTCGCAGCCATGGTGATGGGCTTGATGCTGATGCAAGCGACACAGGCACAGACCGTAAAGATCAGTGCAATTCTCTCTCCTAAGTTCACCGAAGTGGAGTCACTCAAGACCGGTGCATTCAAACCAGTAGCCGAGCTCGGCAAACTGAATTTTCCGCTCAGCGCTCAGACCGAGAAGTCGGACGGCACGCTGGTATTCAGGGCCGACGGGGAGCGCTACCGCATTGGCCGCGCGGATGTGACGCTGCAAAACGAAACGCTGGTGGTCGATGCCTGCAACACCGTGCCGGTGATACTTGCCCTGGATTCTCGCTCCGCAACAGTCAAGGGTGCCGGGGAGGGATGCCGGTGAAGCGAATCCTCGGTGTTCTTGCTCTAGCGGGTAGCGCGTTGCTAGCCGGCTGCGCCAGTGACGGCAAATACAGCGCCATGAAGGAAATGGCGGGTTACGACCGGCGAGTCAATATCAATGACATCCGACAACTACATCAGATGGATCGAACCGCCATTCAGGACCTCGAGTTGATCAGGTACATGCAGCGCATCCGTACACGCTTGGAGAACGCCCAAGGCACGCCTTGCAACTGCGTGGTGTTGGTTGACTCGTTCGGTGGATACGAAGCGTATTCGCTGTCATCTACCAGCATCGTGGTCTCGGCCGGCCTTGTCGCCCAGGCCGGCTCCGAGGACGAAATAGCGGCGGTAATTGCCCATGAGCTCGGGCATGTCTACGAGCGGGACAATATCAAGGGCTGGATGCAGGAGGCCGCAGTCGACCTGATCAAGGTCGGCGGATGGGCAGCCGGAGCTGGCGGCTACACGCTACTGCTCGGCGATTCTGTCGAAGCGGCCTCGAAGGGCCTGATCTACCGGCGCTGGAACGGCGAGCAAGAAACCGCTGCCGACCTGTTTGCGACCGACCTGCTGTTGAAAAGCGAATATTCGCTCGATGGCCTGAAAATGGCGCTCCGCCGCATAGCCGATTACGGCTCGCAAGCCGAAGAGCGAAGGATGCAGAGCACTGAAGGATGCCTGATCAGAAACGGCAAGAACATCAGCGTGAACTTCACGGGTTGTACCCAGCAACTGACCGAGTCGGAAAAAAGCATTTATCAAGCCGATCGGCTAAGCATGGTACGCGAATCGGCCTGGAAGGCTTCGCCCGAGCAGCGCCGCCGTCGTACCGGCGCAGCGCCACCCCGCTTCGCTTCCGTCGACTACCTGTTTGGTCTCAATGCGTTGGTCTCTGGCGACAAGGCGGCTCTGAAGAGAGCATTGCAAAAGGTGGAACGACGCACTGTTCCGCCTGCATTGGCCGGGAATGCCGCGGTGAGCAATCGGCTCGCCATGGCGCACTTCCTAGCTGGCAATAACAACAAGGCTACAAGCTATCTGCGCGCCAGTCTGGAGACCACGGATAGAACCGCATGGACGTTCAATCATCTGTACAAGGAGGTGGATAAATCGGGTGACCCGAAGGCTGTGCAGAAGGCGATATTCGACGCCCACGATGAGCTCGGCTACATGGCGACCTTGCTTCCGATCGAATACTACCTGTCGAAACGGCACGGCTTGACTGTTCTGGAGGCCGTCTCCTATGGCCGCTGTGCATCCAATCTGATCGATGACAAGGACACCTATCAGCGTTGCACCGAGTTCCAGAAATACGCGGCCAACGGCAGAGCCGACTGGTGACGAAAGCCCCACTCCAGACGGAGCTGGATTCACGAGAGTGGCCATTAGAGACGTGAAAATTATCGACGTCGCTTTGATGGATGGGTTTTACTCATCAAGGCGACGGTGCCGAAAGGTTCGTGCATACGGGGCGTGATGGGCACGCGGTGCGGTTGATGCCCCGGAATTGGCATTCGGAAGCCAGGCCGTAGGATTACCGTGAAAATCATATCGCCACTGCTGGACAGCAACATGCCGCTCAGCCTGCGATTTCAAGCCTGTATCAGCAGTTTCCTTTCTTTGCCTGGCCCGGCGGGCAATGAGTTCCTCCCTGACCACCATGCCCACCACCGTCGCCGATATCGATACCGACGCCTGGCAAGCGCAGGCTGCAGCCAGTCATCAGTACAGAAGCCAATACAACGGCCATGGCCCGGATCATCATCGTAGATTGCGCTTTCATTGGAATACTCCTGAACTTCCTAACGATGCGCCAAAACACCGGCGCCCGATGCAGAGTATCCACTGCTGCATTGATGGGCGACAGCGCATTTTTTTCGGTCACACGTTTCCAGTCAGGAACAACGATTTGAAGGCTGTTGGGCTCCTCGCTCAGCAGCCCCTGATCCCGAATCGGTCCATTCCTAGCCCGCGTGATATTCCGCGTCAGCCACTTCGAAACGCTGCTGAATGGAAGCCGCCGGCTCTTTGCCCATGATGCTCACCACATAGATGGCGATGCTGGCGAGAATGAAGCCCGGGATGATTTCGTACAGCCCGAGACCGATGAATTGCTTCCAGACCACCACGGTAATCGCGCCGACCAACATGCCGGCGAGCGCGCCGTTGCGGGTCATGCGCTTCCACACCAAAGAGATCAACACCACCGGACCAAAGGCTGCACCAAAGCCGGCCCAAGCGTAGGACACGAGGCCCAGTACCTTGCTGTCCGGATTCGACGCGATGCCGATGGCGATCAAGGCAATCAGCAGCACCATGGCCCGACCGACCCAGACCAGTTCAGTCTGCGAGGCACCTTTGCGCAGGAAAGCCTTGTAGAAGTCCTGTGTCAGTGCGCTGGAGCTGACCAGCAGCTGCGCACTGAGCGTACTCATGACGGCGGCCAGCACGCCGGAGAGGATGATGCCGGCCACCCAGGGGTTGAACATCAGCTTGACCAACTCCATGAACACCCGCTCGCCGTTCTCGGTGACCGGGCCGGCGAGCGCGGGATTATCAGCGAAGTAGGCAATGCCGAGGAAGCCTACGGTTACAGCGCCTGCGAGGGTCAGGATCATCCAGGCCATGCCGATGCGGCGGGCGTTGGGGATGGTCTTCACCGAGTCGGCAGCCATGAAGCGCACCAGGATGTGCGGCTGGCCGAAGTAGCCAAGGCCCCAGCCAAGCAGCGAGATGATCGCGATAAAGGACAGCCCCTTGAACATGTCGAAGTTCGACGGGTCCTGAGCCGCGATAGTGTCCATGGCGGTGCCCATGTCACCCAGGGCGAGGATGACGAACACCGGCGTGATCAACAGCGCAAAGATCATCAGCGTGGCCTGCACGGTGTCGGTCCAGCTCACCGCCAGGAAACCGCCGATGAACACGTAGAGGATGGTCGCTGCCGCACCGACCCACAGCGCCGTACCGTAGTCCATGCCGAACGTCGACTCGAACAAACGCGCACCGGCCACTACCCCGGACGCGCAGTAAATGGTGAAGAACACCAGAATCACCAGCGCTGAGAAGATCCGCAGCAGGCGGCTGGTGTCCTCGAAACGATGGGAGAAATAGTCCGGCAGGGTCAGCGCATTGTGGTTGTGCTCGGTGTGCACACGCAGCCGCCCCGCAACGAATATCCAGTTAAGCCAGGCGCCGGCGATGAGGCCAATAGCGATCCAGCTCTCGGACAGGCCGGCAACGAAAATCGCGCCGGGCAAGCCCATCAGCAACCAGCCGCTCATGTCCGAAGCGCCCGCAGAAAGAGCGGTGACAAAACTGCCGAGGCTGCGCCCGCCGAGGATGTAGTCGTCGAAATTCTTGGTGGCGCGGTAGGCGGTGAAACCGATGAGAATCATCGCCGCGATATAAATCACGAAAGTGATCAGGGTGGGGGTGCTCACATTCATTAGTCTTGTATTCCTTGTGCTGCGGGGACCTAGCCCCCGCCTCCACTGACTAGACGCGAACGCTTGTGGCGCAGCGCTGGCAACGGACGGGTCGGGTTAGAACGAAAGCATAGCGTCTCGAAGCGCTCTTCGCTCGCGACCGGACAGTTTTGGCGGGTAAAGGTGCGAGCGGAGCGATCGAAAGACCGATCCAGAAACGCTCAGGGCAGCAGGCAATAACGCAGGCGGTTCGCTTCGGTCTCACCGCTCGCGCAGTCAGCGCTCGATGACTTGCCCGCGCACGGGCGCCAGGCGCGCCAGCAAACGGTTCTGCACAGGGATCGGCACGCCCTCGACGGTCATCGCCGCCTGCAGGTTTTCCACCAGCGCGTTGAAGTCGCTAGGTGTCAACGCCAGGCCTTTGTGGCTTTCTTCCATGCTGTCGCCGGTGTAGACGCAGGGACCGCCCGCCTCGGCGCAGACCTGCTCGATCAGCTTGTCGCGCAGGCGTTGGATGTCGATGTCCTGAAAATGCTCGACGATGCGGGGATCTCCAGCGATGCGCAACAGCATGCCTTCGACAATCCGCGTCACACCGGGCTCGCCACCGAGCTGCCGATACAGGCTGTCATCCTTGGGCGCTTGCCCAGCACAGGCACCGAGCAACAGGCAAAACAGCAGGCCAAACCAGCGCATCAGAAGCTCCCCTGGACGGACAGGTATAGGCCATCCTGGTTGTCCAACGTGGCGATTTCACCCAGCCGCGCATAAGCCAGTACCACGGCAAGGCGCTTGTTGGGGAAGTAACCGAGGAACAGATCGGCCCAGTCGCTTTCGCCCGCAAAGGACAGGTTGTCGGGCTTTTCCCGGTACTCAACGCCCAGCGCCCAGCTTGGGTTGAACAACACGGCGGCCGAGCCTTCCTTGAGCAGGCTACGGCTGTCGCGACGATCCCCACCGAATCCGAGCAGGCCCAGCTCATTGGCGCGACTGTAACGCACGCCGCCATTGAGCAGGATGTTGTAGCCAAACGCACCCGCAAGGATCAGGCGGCTGGCGGTGAGGTAGGCCTCGGTGTCTTCATCGCGCTGCGCGCCGACCAGCGACGGGATCAGGAAATCCTTCTGGCGCTTATGCTGCACACCTAGCGACACCTGGGGCAGCCGGTCGTAGACCAGATCGCCGAACAGCCGCAGTTTGGCGCCGATGATGTCCTGGCTGAGGCTGTTCTCGGGGAGCGAAAGGTCGCGCGCCAATGTGCCGAGATCAAAGCGCTGCCGCGCAAAGGACAACTCGAGGCGGTTATCGAAGGCCACCGCCACGCCAGCGACGTCCAGTCGGTAGTCGCCAGTCTCGACACGGGTAGCGAAGACGTCGCCGCCCCACTCACCGCGCTCACCGTACCCCGCCAGCACGGCCCAGGGCGTAATCCCCCCACCCGCCGACCCTTCCAGACTGGTCGCCCCGCCGGTGGCCAACAGACGGCCTGCATCGGCACTGGCCAACATCGGCGCCCAGCACACCGCCAGCAGCAGCGTTCGCCAACCTCTCATGAATGCTCCTTGCGCGGCCGCGCGGCCAGATGAGGTTGTTGCTTCAACCAAGTTTCGAAGACGTCGGCCGGCAACGGGCGGCTGAAGAAATAACCTTGCAGTGTGTCGCAACCCCAGGCCCGCAACAGGTCGCGTGTTTCACCATGCTCGACGCCTTCGGCCACGACCTTCAGGCCCAGCGCGTGGCTCATGTCGATGGTCGAACGGACGATCACCGCATCACCGCAGGTGTCATCCAGCTCACGAATGAAGGATTGGTCAATCTTCAGCTCCTGCACCGGCATGCGCCGCAGCTGAGCAAGTGACGAGTAGCCGGTGCCAAAATCGTCGACCGACAGCCGAATGCCCAGCGAGCGCAACCGATGGAGCATCGCCAGGGCGCGATCCGGGTCGCGCATCATCGCGCTTTCGGTAATCTCGAATACCAGCTGGTCGCCAGGGATGACATAGCGCTGCAGCAACTCCCCGACCCGCTGTTCCAGAGTCAGGCTGGAGAGGTCTTCGGCGGAGATGTTCAACGACACTTCCATGTACAGGCCGCGACCGTTCCAGAGATGCAGCTGCCGCAGCACCGCCTCGATCACCCAGGCGGTCAGCAACTGGATGCTGCCAGTGCGCTCAGCCAATGGAATGAATTCGCCGGGCGACACCATGCCGTGGACCGGGTGATTCCAGCGCAGCAGCGCCTCGGCCTGATAAACCCGACCGTACTCCAGGTCGATCTTCGGCTGAAAATGCAGGTGCAGCCCGCCAACCTGAGCGGCGTGGCGCAAGTCTCGAATCAGGGTGATCTGCCGCTGATGGGCATCGTCACGGCCGTGCTGGTAGAGCTGCAGGCCGTCCGGCAGCTGCGCGGCGTCCTGCATGGCGATCCGTGCGCGCCGCAGCAATTCGTCGACGCTGCCGGCATCGTCCGGGTAACCGGCCACGCCGATGTGCGCCTCGATGCGCATCTCCAGCTCGGCGACGCGTACCGGCAAGGCCAGCGCCTGCTGCACCGCCACCGCGGCGCTGAAGGCGTTGTCAGCCGAGGTGTCACTGACGATCAGCAGGAATTCGTCGCTTAGCATCCGCGCCAGGTGGTCACCAGGTTGCAAACCGGCCTGTAGGCGTTGGGTCAGCTCACGCAGCGCCTGATCGACCCCTTCGGGCCCGCCGCTGTCCTGCACGCCAGCCAGATTGCCGATGCCGATGTGCAGCACCGCGGTGGTCCGCCCGGCGCCAATGGCATTGGACAACAGCTCGCCAACCAGCGAGCGGTTCGGCAGGCCGGTCACATCGTCGTGGAGCATGTTGTGGGCGATCAGCTGTTCTCGCTCAGCGATGCCACTCTGCATCTGGTTAAGGGCGCTGGCCAGCGCGCCCAGTTCATCACCACGATCCAGCTCGATTGGCGTCTGGTAATCGCCGCGCCCGACCCGCTCGGCCGCCTGGGCCAGCGCATTGACCGGCTCGGACAGGCTGCGTGCCAGCAGAAGCGCTCCGAGCAGCGAGGCGATCAGCCCGACAAAGGCGATCAGCAGAATTCTTGAATCGAGTTGATGAAAGCCGGCCAAGGCGTCATCCAGCGACCGATGCACGAGCGCTATGACACTGAAGTTCTCGCCCTCCGACAGCACGATGTCCTCGTTGAGATAGCGCTCACCGTTGAGCAGCAATTCCTCGATGCCCGTTGCATGGTCATGCCGGCTCCATCCATCGATCAAATCGTCGCGTGTTTCTTGAGCGAGCGTCGTGACCAGCTCGCCCTTACTTTCGCCCTCTCGGGTCAGGAACGACACGTCCAGGCTAGTCAGCTCTTTGAGTTCGCCCGCCAGCGCCTGATCCATGGCGAAGCCCATCACCACACGGGCGATGGGCAGTGGCGCCCGGACCTCGGCCTCGACCATCAGGTGCGCCTGCCGATCCAGTGAAACCACCAGCATTGTCAATCCTTGCTGACGCGCCGCGCGCAACTCGTCGGCGTAACGGAAGGTATCGCCCGGCCTGACATTCGACAGGCTCGACGCCAGCACCTTGCCGTTGAGATCCAGCAGCATCGCCTCACTGGCGCTGATACGAGCCGCCTGATTGGTCATGGCTGATTGCAAGGTAAGCGTGTCGCCGCTGGCGACAGCTTCCTTGAAGCCGAAGTCGGCAACCAGCACCTGAACGCCGTCGCGCAACTGGCGGCCACGCATGTCCAGCAAGCGCTCGAATACCCGTAGACCCGACTCCAGCCGCTCAGCGGCCTGGCTGCTCACGGCCGACTCGGTGACCAGGCGCACAGAGAAATACAACGCGGCGATCACCACCAGCAGAAAGGCGGCGAGGATCCACGACAGTCGCGCGTGGAAGCTAAGGCTGCGCGTCACGGGTGGCCTTCCTGAAAGCATCGGCGAACGCCGTGGGGGCCGGAGCCGAAGGTTGCAGCGCGGCAGTAGCCGCAACCGGCAGCTTCAGCTCGACCGGCGCCTCGCCCAGCCGCAGCGTGCCCGCATCGATTGGTTGCATATCCACCAGGGCCGGGTGCCAGAGAGTCGCTGGATACTGGCCGGCAGGCGCGTCCAGCTGGATGCGGCCTTCTGCGTCGCTGACGCCAAACCAGGGATCATCGGTGATGTAGACGTAACCCAGCATCCAGTCGTGAATGTTACAGCCCAGTATCACCAGGCCTGGTTGGTCGAAGGTTACTGGTGCGCTCGGCGTGCCCTCGTAGAGGCGCAGTTCGAACCGCTTGGCAGGGGAAAAGGAATAGACCTGATGACGGATGTCATCACGATTGGGGAAGCTCACCGCTGTGCCGGTCGCTACGGCGAGCACCGCCGGCACGAACTGTTTGTCGATCTGATCCATGACCGCTGCGGCGCTTGGCTTGACCTGTGCCGCATCCGCCAGGCTGAGTACGGCGCCCGCAACCGGCTGCCCCTGGGCGTCAACGACAAGGGCGCTTAAAGGCTGGGCCTGCGCTGACGCCGCAAATGCGCAACACAGCATAAATAAACTGGACCGCAAAACACCGTTGAACATCTGGCTGGCTCCGCCATCGTGATTACCGTTGGGACTACCGCCTTCCTTGGCAACCTGCTGGCCCCATCAGGCTAGCCTATCGCCATCACTTGATCAGCATAATTTTCATGTTCCGGGGTGCTTCCATCAGGCTCGATTAGCGCTGCATGCCAAACGGATCCTCTTGGCCACGGTCTCACTCTCAGTAGCTGCACTTTTCTGTGCGGTTTCACCGCAACCCAAGGAGCCCGCTATGACAGTCCATCTCGATACCGATAACGGCACCTGTTCAACCACACTCGAAAACGCCACCCATACCAGCGCAATCAAGGACGTCCGCGTCTCGACAGATCCTGCTGCCCGCATGTCCATGGCGCATATCAGCGGCCACAGCGTTCACGTGACCGAAGACATGGCCGAGCACCTGATCGCCGCTGGCGCAAAGGACGATCGCAGGAACCTTGTTGTCGACGATTGAGCCCGCCGCATGAGCCACTGCCGACCAGCGGTAGGCGGTAGCGCATAAAAGAAAACCCCGCTGCCGGAACGCCGGCAGCGGGGTTTTTGGGTGGGTCGATGAATCAGCGACCCTGGTATTCGCTCTCGGCGTCTTCGAAGCGCTTGAGCATGCTCGGTGAAGCACCGGCGCCGACTTTGCTGAAGATCACGATAGCCAGGCTGGCGAGGATGAAGCCGGGAATGATCTCGTAAAGACCCATGCCAATGAATTCCTTCCAGACCACGACAGTGACCGCACCGACGACCATGCCAGCCAGCGCGCCATTGCGGGTCATGTGCTTCCACAGCAGGGAGATCAGCACCACCGGACCAAAGGCGGCGCCAAAGCCGGCCCAGGCGTAGGACACCAGGCCCAGCACCTTGCTGTCAGGATTCGAAGCGATGCCAAGGGCGATGAAGGCGATCAGCAGCACCATCGCACGACCGACCCAGACCAGCTCGGTCTGCGAGGCGTTCTTGCGCAGCATGGCCTTGTAGAAGTCCTGGGTCAGGGCGCTGGAACTCACCAACAGCTGGGCACTGAGCGTACTCATCACGGCAGCCAGCACCCCGGAAAGGATGATGCCCGCCACCCAGGGGTTGAACAGTATCTTCACCAGCTCCATGAACACACGCTCACCGTTCTCGCTGACCGGGCCGGCCAGTTCCGGATGGCCTGCAAAATAGGCGATACCGAAGAAGCCCACCGCTACCGCACCGGCCAGGGTCAGGATCATCCACGCCATGCCGATGCGGCGGGCGTTGGGGATCGTCTTCACCGAGTCGGCGGCCATGAAGCGCACCAGGATGTGCGGCTGTCCGAAGTAGCCGAGGCCCCAGGCCAGCAACGAGATGATGGCAACGAAGGAGAGCCCGTTGAACATGTCGAAGGCGGCCGGGTTCCGGGTCGCGATAGTGTCCATCGCAGCGCCCATGTCGCCCAGCGCCAGGATCACGAACACCGGGGTGATCAGCAGCGCGAAGATCATCAGGGTGGCTTGCACGGTGTCAGTCCAGCTGACCGCGAGGAAGCCGCCGATGAACACGTAAAGAATGGTGGCTGCTGCACCGATCCACAACGCGACGTCGTACGGCACGCCGAAGCTGCTCTCGAACAGCCGCGCACCAGCCACGACACCCGAGGCGCAGTAGATGGTGAAGAACACCAGTACGACCAGCGCCGAGAAGATGCGCAGCATGCGGCTTTCATCTTCGAAACGGTGCGAGAAGTAGTCCGGCAGGGTCAGCGCATTCTTGTTGCGCTCGGTGTGTACACGCAGGCGTCCGGCCACGAACAGCCAATTCAGCCAGGCACCGGCGATCAGGCCGATAGCGATCCAGCTTTCCGAAAGACCGGCGACAAAAATTGCGCCCGGCAAGCCCATCAGCAGCCAGCCGCTCATGTCCGAAGCGCCGGCAGACAGCGCCGTGACAAAACTGCCCAGGCTACGTCCCCCGAGGATGTAGTCATCGAAGTTCTTGGTTGCACGGTAGGCAATGAAGCCGATCAACAGCATCGCGCCGATGTAGATCACGAACGTGATCAAAGTAGGAGTACTGATGCTCATTTTGTTCCCTCGTTAGTTGTTGTCGATGGGCGCGAGGGTATTCCCGATCCCACCTGGCAGAGGGCGATGGCGGTTCGCGCCATCACCGGGACGGGCTCAAATGAGCCCATCAGAGGCGGAAGAGCGATCCGCCAAATGTTCTGGTTGTTTTGATGAGCTGGCGGTCTCTGAACCGAGCCGCCAGCCATTTCCTGCCGAGTCGACGATCAGTCGTCACCCAGCGACAGCAAGGACGCGTTACCGCCGACAGCCGTGGTGTTGGTCGAGGTGGTGCGCTCGTTGACGAAGCGCAACAGGTAGCTCGGACCACCCGCCTTCGGACCGGTACCGGACAGGCCACAGCCACCGAAGGGCTGTACCCCGACCACCGCGCCGACCTGGTTGCGGTTGACGTAGAGGTTGCCGACCCGCGCCAGCGCCTCAATGCGCTCAGCGGTTTCCTCGTTGCGGCTGTGCACGCCAAGCGTCAGGCCGTAACCGGTGGCATTGATGTCGGCGACGACCTTCTCCAGGTCGGCCGCATCGAAACGCACCACGTGCAGGACCGGTCCGAACTGCTCCTTCTTCAGCTCGAGGATGCTGCCGATCTCGAACGCTACCGGCGCCACGAAATGGCCGTTGAGGCTGCCAGGCAGCTCTGCTTCGGCGATCAGCTTGCCTTCGGCCTTGAGCTGCTGGATGTGCGCCAGCAGGCCCTCGCGCGCTTCGGCATCGATCACCGGGCCCAGGTCGTTTTCGCGCAGGTGGGTCGGGCCGACCTTCAGCTCGGCCATGGCGCCCTTGAGCAGTTCGATCACACGGTCGGCGATGTCGCGCTGGACGTAGAGCACGCGCAGGGCCGAGCAACGCTGACCGGCGCTGGTAAAGGCCGAACCGACGGCATCCTTGACCACTTGCTCAGGCAGCGCGGTGGAATCGACGATCATCGCGTTCTGGCCACCGGTCTCGGCGATCAGGGCAGCAATGGCGCCCTCCTTCTCGGCCAATTGGCGGTTGATGATGCGTGCCGTGTCAGTGGAGCCGGTGAAGCACACGCCCACCACGCGCGGATCGCGGCAGAACACGCCACCGAGCGTGGCGCCGTCGCCTGGCAGGAAGGCAATCGCCTCCTTCGGCAGGCCGGCTTCGAACATCAGCTCCAGCGCACGGGCAGCGATCAGGCTGGTCTGTTCGGCTGGTTTGGCCAGTACGGTATTGCCGGCCACCAGCGCCGCGGTGATCTGACCGAGGTAGATCGCCAGCGGGAAGTTCCAGGGGCTGATGCAGACGAACACGCCGCGGCCTTCATGGAACAGCTCGTTGCGCTCGCCGGTCGGACCCTTGAGCTCTTCACGGCCGAGCTTCAGGCGTGCCTGCAGAGCGTAGTAACGGCAGAAATCCACCGCTTCGCGGACTTCGTCGATGCCGTCCTGCAGGGTCTTGCCTGCTTCCAGCGTGCACATGGCCATCAGCTCGGCACGGTTGGCTTCGAGCAGGTCACCAAGACGCTCGAGGATCTGTGCGCGCTGTTCGATCGGCGTGGCGTTCCAGCGCGGCCAGAAAGCGGCCAGACCGTCGATAGCCTGCTTGGCCTGCTCGGCGGTGGCGAACTGAGCGGTGCCCACCTCCTGGCTTAGCTGATACGGGCAGTGCACCTTGTGCGGCGCACCGGTGAGCTTCTGTCCGGCGATTACCGGGGCGGCCTGCCACTGGCGGCCAAGGAACTTCTGATAGGCGCTGGACAGTTCGTTCCACTGGGTCTGGATGTTCATGTTGATGCCTTGCGAGTTGGTCCGGTTGCCGTACAGCGCCGGCGGAAGCGGAATGCGATGGTTGCCGAGGGTCTTGAATTGACGCAGCTGGGTCACCGGGTGGTCGATCAGGGAATCGACCGGTACGCGCGGGTCGACCAGCTGGTGGACGAACGAGGAGTTCGCGCCGTTTTCCAGCAGACGACGAACCAGGTACGGCAGCAGGTCTTTATGCGCACCGACCGGCGCGTAGATGCGCACGTTCTTGCGGTACTTCTCGATCACAGTGTCGTAGAGCGCGTCGCCCATACCGTGCAGACGCTGGAACTCGAATTCACGCGGCGTCTTCAGCGCGCCGACCATCGACAGGATGCAGCTGACGGTGTGCGCGTTGTGGCTGGCGAACTGCGGGTAGATCACGCCGCGTGTCTGTTCGGACAGCAGGTAGCGAGCGCAGGCCAGATAGGCGGTGTCGGTGCCTTCCTTGCGGGTGTAGACCGGATAGCCGTCGAGGCCCTGGACCTGGCACTGCTTGATCTCGCTGTCCCAGTAGGCACCCTTCACCAGACGCAATGGAATCCGCGCATTCAGCTCCTTGCCCAGCAGGGTCAGCCAGACCAGCACCGGTAGGCAGCGCTTGGAATACGCCTGAATCACCAGGCCAAACTCGCCCCAGCCGGCGATGGCTGGGTCACGCATCAGCTTTTCATAGAGCTCCAGCGACAGCTCGAGGCGATCGGCCTCTTCAGCGTCGATGGTGATGCCGACATCCAGGCGGCGCGCCAGGATCGCCAGCTCGCGGACGCTGGCGAACAGCTCGGTCAGTACGCGCTCACGCTGAGCCACTTCATAACGCGGATGCAGGGCCGACAGCTTAATCGACACCGACGGACGTGGACCGAGGCCTACCTGGGGCTCTGCGCCTACGGTTTCCACGGCCTGACGATAGTCGGCCATGTACTTGCGCGCGTCCTCGACAGTCAGTGCCGCTTCGCCAAGCATATCGAAGGAATAGGTGTAGCCCTTTTCGCGCTCGGGACGGCCGTTCTTCAGCGCTTCGGAGATGGTCCGGCCCAGCACGAACTGCTTGCCCATCAGCTTCATCGCCTGGTTCATCGCGGCGCGAATGACCGGCTCGCCGGAACGCTTGACCAGGCGGCCGATGACATTCTTTGGGCGGCCGTCGGCGTTTTCCGGGTCGACCACCTTGCCGGTCATCACCAGGCCCCAGGCAGCGAAGTTGACCAGCACGTTGTCGCTCTGGCCGAGGTGGCGTTCCCACTCGGCGGCATTGAGCTTGTCGCGGATCAAAGCGTCAGCGGTGGCCGAGTCCGGCACGCGCAACAGCGCTTCGGCCAGGCACATCAGCATCAGGCCTTCGTGGGTATCCAAACTGTACTGGCGCAGCAGCGCGTCGAGGGTGTCGACGGCGTTATCACGGCCGCGTACGGCTTCGATCAGGCCTCGTGCTTCGCGGCGAATGGCTTCGATGCCCGCCTCGCCGGGGTCGGCGAGTTGCAACAGCTCGTTCAGGTAGGCCGCCTCGTCAACGCTGTAATTCGCGCTGATGGCGGGGAAGAATTCGGCGGCTTTCAGATTGGCGAAATCGCCCTGCAAGACTTGACCGGCTTTGAACATCGCGCCGCTCCTCTCGTGGAGTGTTGTTGTGATGAATCAGGCCCGGCGGGTCGTCCACACCAATGATGGCGCAGCGGTGGCCGCCAAACGGGTAGGGAATCTACGGCGAGAGAGTTTTGCGTTGTTGCAGATATCTACTGAACTTTTACAAAAACCTACGGCTTTACGGGGCCGTCGAAATACGGTCATAAAAGCTCACTAGAGCGGTGCAAAAAGTTAGCTGAAAAACGAAAAACGCACCGATGCGGTGCGTTTTATCGTTCTAGCCGTCGCTGTGTCGCAGCTTTTTAGGCGTCAGCCCCAGATAACGGCGTGTCGCCGTCGTCAAGGCACTCTGGCTTGAAAAACCGCACTCCTCAGCAATCCGGACCAAGGGCAGCGGACTCTCGCGAAGCAGCCGTGCAGCACGGTTGAGGCGGCTTTTGAGCAGGTATTGATGCGGCGTCAGGCCGACGCTGTCCTTGAATTGCGCGTGAAAATGGCTGGGGCTCAGGCAGACGACCTGCGCCAGCTCGGCAACGGTAATCCGTCGAGCAAGATTGCTTTCGATGTGTGCATCCAGCCGGGCTACGTCCAGTGGACCAGTCGGCTGGCGCGTGCCTTCCCCGAACACCCGCAGGTGCAACGCGCGCAACAACACGCCACCCAGCGCCCGCGCCAGCAAGGGGTCACTGCCGTAACGGGCCAGTTCGGCACCGGCATAGTTCAACAGGTTGTGGAAGTCAGCGTCGAGCGCGGGGTAACGCGGGGTTTCGAACAATTGCGCCAGCAGGCGTGGGTCGTCGGCACTCAGGTCATTCTCATCGAGATCAATGATGAGCATGCGGTTGTCACCCTTGCCGGCGAACTCGTGTTCGGCGTATCCCGGCACAAGGCAGGCACGCATACGGCACACCTCTCCACCCGTCCCGTCCACTTCAAATTCGGCACAGCCCGACAGCGACATGACCAACTGGTGGTAGTCGTGAGCGTGTTCGTGAGCCTGGTCATCGAGGCGAAGCAGACGTGCGTTGAGCATGGGGGATACCTGACGTATTGCCGCACTCTACCGGAGGCAAACCCGTTTTTACAGCCAGCCCCCACGGTCGATGACGGGATTGGATTGAAATCATTTGTCGGATACCCATCTAAAGAGCACGTACTCGCCACAGGTGCCGCATGAACGACGACATCCATCAGGACCTCGAGCAGGACCATTCATCTACCGGGCTGGTGTTGCCGGACCAGGAGCAGCCCGACAAGCTGTACATCATCCCGATCCACAACCGGCCGTTCTTCCCGGCCCAGGTGCTGCCGGTCATTGTCAACGAAGAGCCCTGGGCCGAAACCCTGGACTTGGTCTCCAAAACGCCGCATCAGCGCCTGGCCCTCTTCTTTATGGACTCGCCGGCGCAGGATGCTGCCAGCTTCGACCCGGACAGCCTGCCCGAGCACGGCACCATGGTTCGCGTGCATCACGCATCGAAAGAAGGCGGCAAACTGCAATTCGTAGCCCAGGGCCTGGCGCGGGTGCGAATCCGCGGCTGGCTGAGGCGCAAGCCGCCGTATCTGGTGGAAGTGGACTACCCGCAAAGCGACGAAGACCCGCGTGATGAGGTGAAGGCCTACGGCATGGCGCTGATCAACGCGATCAAAGAGCTGCTGCCGCTCAACCCGCTGTATAGCGAAGAGTTGAAGAACTACCTCAACCGTTTCAGCCCGAACGCGCCCTCGCCCCTGACCGATTTCGCCGCCGCGCTGACCACTGCGCCAGGCCCGGAACTGCAGGAAGTGCTCGACACCGTGCCGGTACTCAAACGCATGGAAAAGGTCCTCCCGCTGCTGCGCAAGGAGGTCGAGGTCGCCAAGTTGCAGAAGGAGCTGACCGGCGAAGTGAACCGCAAGATCGGCGAACGCCAGCGCGAGTTCTTCCTCAAGGAACAGCTAAAGATCATCCAGCAGGAACTCGGCATCACCAAGGATGACCGCAGCGCCGACGCCGATGAATTTCGCTCGCGACTGGAGGGCAAGGTCGTGCCACCCGCGGCACAGAAACGCATCGACGACGAATTGCAAAAGCTATCAGTGCTGGAGACCGGATCCCCGGAATACGCCGTCACCCGAAACTATCTGGACTGGGCCACCTCCATGCCCTGGGGCCTGTACAGCGAGGACAAGCTGGACCTCGAACATGCGCGCAAGGTGCTCAATGCTCACCACGCAGGCCTCGACGACATCAAGAGCCGGATCATCGAGTTTCTCGCCGTCGGCGCCTTCCGTGGCGAAATTTCCGGCTCCATCGTGCTGCTGGTGGGCCCGCCCGGCGTGGGCAAAACCAGCATCGGCAAGTCCATAGCCGAGTCACTGGGGCGCCGCTTCTATCGCTTCAGCGTCGGCGGCATGCGTGACGAGGCCGAGATCAAAGGCCATCGACGCACTTATATCGGCGCTTTGCCCGGCAAGCTGGTCCAGGCGTTGAAAGAAGTCGAGGTGATGAATCCGGTGATCATGCTCGACGAGGTCGACAAGCTCGGCAACAGCCATCAGGGCGACCCGGCGTCGGCGCTGCTGGAGACCCTCGACCCCGAGCAGAACGTCGGCTTTCTCGACCATTACCTCGATCTGCGCGTGGACCTGTCCAAGGTGCTGTTCGTTTGCACCGCCAACAGCCTTTACTCGATCCCCGGCCCCCTGCTCGACCGCATGGAAATCATCCGGTTGTCCGGCTACATCACCGAGGAAAAGCTGGCCATCGCAAAGCGTCATCTCTGGCCGCGGCAACTGGACCGCGCCGGTGTGCCGAAGAAACGGCTTTCGATCAGCGACAGCGCTCTACGCAGCCTGATCGAGGGCTACGCACGCGAAGCGGGGGTGCGCCAGCTAGACAAGCAGCTCGGCAAGGTGGTGCGCAAGGCAGTGGTCAAGCTGCTCGACGAGCCAGAGGCCAACATCAAGATCGGTCCGAAGGACATCGAGAGTTACCTGGGCATGCCGTTCTGGCATCCCGAGCAGTTGCTCACCGGGGTTGGCGTGGTCACCGGTCTGGCCTGGAACAGCATGGGAGGCGCCACGCTGCCCATCGAGGCGACGAGGATCCATACGCTCAACCGTGGTTTCAAGCTCACCGGCAAGCTCGGCGATGTGATGAAAGAGTCGGCCGAAATCGCCTTCAGCTACGTGAACTCACACCTGAAGGAGTTCAAGGGCGACCCGAAATTCTTTGACCAGGCTTTTGTGCACATGCACGTGCCGGAAGGCGCCACGCCTAAGGACGGTCCCAGCGCCGGCATCAGCATGGCCAGCGCCCTGCTCTCGCTGGCACGCAACCAGGCGCCCAAGAAAGGCGTGGCCATGACCGGTGAGCTGACCCTGACCGGGCTGGTTCTGCCCATCGGCGGGTTGCGGGAAAAAGTAATCGCCGCGCGGCGCTTGAAGCTCTACGAGCTGATCATTCCCGAGCTGAACCGGGGTGACTTCGAAGAACTGCCGGATTACCTCAAGGAAGGGCTGACGATGCATTTCGCCAAGCGCTTCAGCGACGTGGTCAAGGTCCTGTTCTGACAACGCGGGGCCGTGACCCCTGCACCACGGCCCCGCTGCCCGGCCCCTCGGCCAGCAGAGAATGGCTTTACGCGCGCGTCTGCGGGTCTTATGGTTCAACCGACGCCCGAGCGTTTCCTTTCCCTTGTTTGAGTCGGTCGCCTATGCCCGTAACCCGCCTGCTGTCGTCGTTCGCCCCTTTGCTCCTGCTTGCCGGCTGCGCCAGTGGTCCGTCCAGCAGTATCGCCCTGAGCGATGATGCTGACTGTCCACTGACCTTGCAGCCCGGCCAGATGCTGATCCTGAGCCTGCCAAGCAATCCCGCCACGGGTTATCGCTGGAACCTGCGCGAGGTTTCGAGCGAACAACTGAAAAGCCTCGGCCCTGAAGTGTTCAGCTCGCCCGAAAGCGACGTCATTGGTGGCGATGGTCTGTCTACCTGGCGCTTCGAGGCGGCCGAGGCCGGCAGCGGCCGCCTCTACCTCACCTATCAACGACCCTGGGAGGCTGATGCCGAACCCGCCGGGCTGTTCGACTGCCGCATCGAAGTCGAGTAGCCGGGAACGGACACCGGCCGTCCACTCGGGCACGGCCATCGGCGCGGCTTTCCGCTACAATGCCGCCCCTGTTTTTCAGCCTGCCCAGACGCCGCCGTGAGCCACGAACCCGATCGCCTGTTCGCCCAGCCCCTTGCCCAACCCCAGGACTTCGTCTTCAACGAAGACGTCGTGCGGGTGTTTCCCGACATGATCAAGCGCTCGGTGCCGGGCTACCCCACCATCGTCGAGAACATCGGCGTGCTGGCGGCGCAATTCGCCCAGCCAAACACCTGCCTGTATGACCTCGGTTGCTCGCTGGGTGCGGTAACACAAGCGCTGCGTCGGCACGTCAAGACCGATAACTGTCACGTGATTGCCGTTGATAACTCTGCGGCGATGGTCGAGCGCTGCCGTGAGTATCTGCACGGGCAGGATTCAATGTTCCAGGAGCTGCTCCCGGTTGAAGTGATCGAAGCCGACGTGCTCGCTCTCCAGTTCCAGCCGGCCTCGCTGGTCGCTCTCAACTTCACCCTGCAGTTCATCCCGCCTGAACAGCGGCCTGAGCTGCTCAGCGCCATTCGCCAGGCGCTGGTGCCGGGCGGCGCGCTGATCCTCTCGGAAAAGCTGCGCTTCGAAGACGACCAGGAACAGGATCTGCTGACGGAGCTGCATATCGCCTTCAAGCGTGCCAATGGCTACAGCGAGCTGGAAATTGCGCAGAAACGCAGCGCCATCGAGAACGTGATGAAACCCGACAGCCTAGAAACCCATCGCCAGCGATTGCTGGACGCCGGTTTTTCCAGAGTCGTGCCCTGGTTCCAATGCCTGAATTTTGCCTCCCTGATTGCCCTGCCATGAATCTCGACCTGACTCCCCTCGCCTGGCGCCTGGCCGGCACCCCGCTGGCGGCCTGGGCCAACGGCCTGCAAGCGCAACTCGACGCCAAACTCGACATTGGCCACGGCGACTTGCCGCGCTGGCGACGTGCCGTCGAAGCACTGCCTGATATCCAGCCTAGTGGGGTGGAGCTGCGTGATGCCTTCCGGCTGGACTCCAACTGCGACGAAGCCACACGTGCCATCACACACGATGCCCTGTTCGGCCTGTCGCCTTGGCGCAAAGGACCCTTCGATGTGTTCGGCGTGCATGTCGACACCGAATGGCGCTCGGACTGGAAGTGGGACCGCGTGTCCCCACATCTGAACCTGACCGGCAAGCGCATCCTCGATGTCGGCTGCGGTAACGGCTATTACATGTGGCGCATGCTCGGTGCGGGCGCCGACTCGGTTGTCGGTATCGATCCGAACTGGCTGTTCTTCTGCCAGTTCCACGCCATGAAGCGCTACCTCGATTCCCTGCCGGTCTGGCATTTGCCGATGGCGTTGGAGGAGCTGCCGAGCAAGCTGGAAGGCTTCGAAACCGTATTTTCCATGGGCGTGCTCTACCATCGGCGCTCGCCTGTCGATCATCTGCTGGACCTGAAGGACTGCCTGATTAAGGGTGGCGAACTGGTGTTGGAAACGCTGGTGGTTGAAGGAAACGAGCACACTGCGCTGGTTCCTGAAGACCGCTACGCACAGATGCGCAACGTCTGGTTCCTACCATCGGTAGCCGCACTTGAGTGCTGGCTGCGCCGCGCCGGATTCGTCGATGTACGCTGCGTCGACCTCAGTATCACCAGCGTAGAGGAGCAGCGCAGCACCGACTGGATGCGCTATCAGTCGCTCCCCGAGTTCCTCGACCCACAGGATCACAGCAAGACCATCGAAGGTCTTCCCGCACCGATGCGCGCCGTGATGATCGCCCGTAAGCCTTAACGCCGAGCCCGCCCGTTTCGCTGTTCTTGCACGATTTGCCGCAACGGCGTCGAAGCCTTCGCCAGCAGAAGGGGCGGCTGAGGTCACGCAAGCGCAGCTGCCTTTCGCTGAGGCGAAGCAGACGCCGATACAAGCGGCGCTTGCGCCATGCTTTGAACCAGTCCAGCGCTAACGCGTGCATCTCCACCGGCCACATCGCGGGTAGATACACGTTAGGAATGGACGGCTCTTTTATTCCCGCTGATCGATCACGCTTCAACTGCTCTTCTGTACAGTTCATCAGATGCTCCTGGCTAGAAAGGATGCATTAATGCACCGGTTGCCTGCCGACGACTTGATGTCGACAGAACCAGACTGAGCCTCGTTGACACTTCAAACAAACGACTAGAATAGAATCGTCACTTAAGAAATATTGAAGGGTCGATCAATGTCCGGGATGCCTGAACGACTGCCGCAATCCGCCATGCCTTTACTCGAGATCGATGTGCTGCGCACGTTCGTATCCATTGCAGAAAGCGGCAGCTTTACCCGCACGGCCGCGCAGATTTTCCGCACCACGTCCGCCGTCAGCATGCAGATCAAACGCCTGGAAAACACGCTGGGCTGCGCCTTGTTCAGCCGAGAGGCCCGGCGCGTCGCCCTTACCGCTGACGGCGAGCGACTCCTCAATTACGCTCGGCGCCTGCTCAAGCTAAACGAAGAAGCCGTGGGCGCTTTCATCAAGCCAAGCCTGAGTGGCCAGGTGCGCTTCGGCGCGCCAGCCGACATCGGCACACATATCCTGCCGGGACTATTGTCGCTCTTTGCACGAACGCATCCCGGAATCGAGGTGAACGTTTCGGTAGGGCGCAGCGTCGACATGATCCAGCGAATCGACGCTGGAGAGCTGGATGTAGCCTTGATCAGTGTTGGAAATTTTGGTCAGGACGATGCCCGCGGCGAGGTCGTCCACCGTGAGCCACTGGTCTGGGCCGGTCGGGCGGGTGGCGTTGCGATGAAGCGCAACCCGTTGCCGCTGGCACTGGCCAGCGCCGAATGTGCCTGGCGCCGCCAGGCTCTGGATGCACTCGACCGTGTCGGTCGCAGCTACCGCATCGCCTATTCCAGCGAGCAATGCGCCGGACAAGAGGCTGCCATGATTGCCGATCTCGCAGTTGCGCCCTACCCGCTGAGCCTGGTCAGCCCACCGCTCAGACGGCTGGACGAAGACGCCGACCTGCCAACACTCGGTGAGTACCAGATCAAGTTGCTAAGCGCCACACAATGCAGCGAGCCGTTGAAAGTGCTGTCGCAGCAGGTAGTGGCGGCCTTTGCGGCGTACCACTGATGAGCAGCTCAAGCGAATACGCGCAGGAGGGGGAGCGGAAATGGCTAAATGGTTGATCGGCGCAGGCGTCGTGTTGCTGTTGCTCGGCGTTGCCCTTCACTACGCGCCCGGCCTGCTGAGCTGGTTCGGCAAGCTGCCCGGCGACATTCGCCTCGAATCAGAACGCAGCAACACGTACATTCCGATCACGTCGATGATTGTCCTGAGCGTTGTGCTGACCGTACTGGTAAACCTGTTCAAACGCTAGGTGACCCGCCTTATGCGGGCCACCTAGCGTTGTCAGCCGCGAGCTGCGGCGGTGAGGATCAGGTGCTTCATCTCCTTAACAGCCTGTTTGAACCCGACGAATAAGGCATGAGCGACTATCGCGTGGCCGATGTTCAGCTCGTTCACTCCACGAATCGCGGCTATCGCTTCGGCATTGTGGTAGTGCAGACCGTGGCCAGCGTTGACGATCAGACCATGGCTCACCCCGGACTCCACACCGTCGCGAATGCGGGCAAGCTCGCAGGCCCGCTCGGCCACGCCATGCGCATCGGCATAACGGCCGGTGTGCAGCTCGATCGCCGGCGCGCCCACACGAGCAGCCGCTTCAATCTGCCGCGGATCGGCGTCAATGAATAGCGACACCTCAGCACCGCAAGCAGCCAGGCGGTTGACCGCTTCTCGAATCCGCGCTTCCTGGCCCGCGACATCCAGGCCGCCCTCGGTGGTGAGCTCCTGGCGTGTTTCAGGCACCAGGCAAACGTGTTCGGGCCGCAATTGCTCGGCAAATGCCAGCATCGCTTCGGTGACACCCATCTCGAAGTTCATCCGCGTCTGCAGCGCATCCTTCATCATCAGCACGTCACGCTCCTGGATGTGCCGACGATCCTCGCGCAGGTGTACCGTAATGCCGTCGGCCCCGGCCTCCTCGGCATCCAGCGCAGCCTTGACTGGGTCAGGGTAGCGGGTACCACGCGCCTGTCGCAGGGTGGCGACATGATCAACATTGACGCCGAGCAGGATTCGATTCGCTTCAGTCACGCGGGACCTCCTTGATGTTCATGAACAGTTCGCGGCTAACCAATGGTCGACCGCCCAGATGCGGCGCCAACGCCTGACGCATGAGTCTCTTTGCGGCGGCCAAAGCCCCCGGCACACTCCAATCGGCCTCTGCCATGGCCAGGAGTTCCGCGCCATTGAACAGACCCGGCTGAAAATGCCCGACCGGCTCGAGCCCGGTCTCGGGAAGCAAACGATACAACCTGTCGCCAGCGATGGGCTGGTCAGCCACATCCCGGTCCAGGGCAAAGCCATAACCAAGCTCGGTCAGCAGGCGCCATTCGAACGAACGGAGAATCGGCTCCAGCGGTCGTTTAGCCGCCAGCGCTGGCAGAGTTGCAGCGTAGTGATCGAACATGGCGGGATGAGCATCTTCGGCCGGCAGCAACCGGATCAGCAATTCGTTCAGGTACATGCCACTGAATAGCGCGTTGCCATCGAGCCAGTACGCCAGGCCGGCACTGTCTAGCCGTCCGACGCTTTTCAGATCCCCACGACCACGAAACTCGATCTCGAGTGGCACGAAGGGACGCGCCAACGTGCCCGCCTTGCCGCGCGCACCGCGCAATACTGCCCGTAGCCGCCCTTCGGGCGTGAAAAAATCCACAAGCGCGCTGCTTTCACGATAGGGCCGGCTGTGCAGCACAAAAGCGGTTTGGGCGGTCATGAGAGGCAGGTCACGTGCAGAGACGGAACAAATGCTGGTTGCCCGACCGCCAAAGGCTGCGGCAGTCGGGCAGGTGTCGCAGAACTTGCGTCAGCTGTAGCCGAGCGAGTGCAGTGCGCGCTCGTCGTCGGACCAGCCGCTCTTCACCTTCACCCAGAGATTGAGCATGACTTTGGAGTCGAATAGCACCTCCATGTCCTTGCGCGCCTCCTGGCCAATGCGCTTGATGCGCTCACCCTTGTCGCCAATGATGATTTTCTTCTGGCCGTCGCGCTCTACCAGAATCAACGCATGGATATGCAGCACATGGCCCTGCTGCTTGAAATCTTCAATCTCAACGGTGATCTGGTAAGGCACCTCGGCGCCGAGTTGACGCATGATCTTTTCACGCACCAGCTCTGCGGCCAGGAAGCGGCTGCTGCGGTCGGTGATCTGGTCTTCGGGGAAAAAGTGCTCGCCCTCAGGCAGGAGGGAAGCTACCAGCTTCTCGAATACATCCAGATTCTGCCCGTGCTGGGCGGAGATCGGCACGATCTCGGCTTTTGGCAATTGTTGAGCCAACCATTCGAAATGCGGCAGCAGCTCGCCCTTGTCTTCGACGCGATCGGTCTTGTTCACAGCAACGATGACCGGACCTTCGACATACTGGACACGCTCAAGCACGAGCTGATCCTCATCAGTCCAGCGAGTGCGATCAACCACGAAGACGACCACGTCGACGTCCTTCAAAGCTGAAGAGGCGGTGCGGTTCATATAGCGGTTCAGCGCTGTCTCGCCATTCTTGTGCAGGCCGGGGGTGTCGACGTAGACCGCCTGAACGGCCCCCTCGGTCTTGATTCCAAGCATGTTGTGACGGGTTGTCTGCGGCTTACGCGAGGTGATCGCGAGCTTCTGGCCCAAGACGTGATTAAGCAGGGTCGACTTACCCACATTGGGCCTTCCGACAATGGCTACATAGCCGCAGCGGGTGATTTCTTCACCTTCAACTCGTTCTTCAGTCATTACCGTTCTCCACGCCCAGCGCTATCAGTGCCGAGGCAGCGGCAACCTGTTCGGCAATACGCCGACTGGCGCCCTGCCCTTGTGTTTTCTCATGCAACAGTGACACTTGGCACTCGACGAAGAAGGTCCGGCAATGTGGGTCCCCTTGAATCGCCACGACTTCATACTTTGGCAATTCGCACGCCCGCGATTGCAAAAACTCCTGCAAACGGGTCTTTGGGTCCTTGTTCGTATCAACCAGCGTAAGCCCTTCCAGCTCGTTGGCAAGCCAAGCCAGCACGCGGTCACGCGCCGCCTCCATGCCGGCATCAAGATAGATGGCGCCAATCAGGGCTTCCAGAGTATCGGCAAGAATCGACTCGCGGCGGAAACCACCGCTCTTCAGCTCACCGGAGCCGAGCCGCAGGTATTCACCGAGCTCAAACCCCCGAGCAAGTACAGCAAGCGTTTCACCTTTAACCAGGCGTGCTCGAAGGCGCGACAGCTGCCCTTCCTTAGCCTGAGGGAAATGGTTGAATAGCGCCTCGCCAGCGATGAAGTTGAGAATGGCATCGCCCAAAAACTCAAGACGCTCATTATTGCGTCCGGCATAGCTGCGATGGGTCAGTGCCAGGAGCATCAACTCCTGGTCCTTGAATTGGTATCCGAGCCTACGCTCGAGACGGGCTAACGAAGTGCTCACGGCATCCTTAGGCGATATTCTTTATCGAAGTTCGCCACTAGATCGAGATTACGGATCAGGGGCTCGCGTTTTTCATAGTCCAAGTGCACCTTGAACTCGTTATTTTCAATCACGACCTTCAGCGCCTCTTCGAGGTTCAGATCGCGGATGCCGTTGACATCCATGCCCTTGCGTACATGGCTGTAAAAGTCTCGTACGGTGCGGATCTCTGCGGCCTTGTCACTTTCGACCCCGGAGATGATCTTGTCCATCGACATATAGTCGAAGTAATGCGGGAGCATCTTGAATGCGGTACTGGCAAAAAACGCCACCAGTGCCAGCACCATGATCCAGCTCAGCATGGACAGCCCTTTTTGCGAACGAGCGAAACTCATGTCGACCTCTATGTCGTACGTTACCCGCGGATCGGGGCTGTGCAAATATAACGGTCCGGCTCGCTGGAACCGGGCCCTGATTCACAGACTTAGTGAATCAATCCGACGCGCGAAAAGTGCGGCAGGTTGCTGAACTTCGGATCGGGCCAGCTCATCCATACGGCGAAGGCCTTGCCGACGATGTTGCGGTCCGGAACCATACCGGCAAATTCCGCCGGAATGGCCGCGTCATGCCAGTAGCGACTGTCATTGGAGTTGTCGCGGTTGTCACCCATCATGAAGTAATGACCAGCCGGAACCCGCCACTCGCGGTTGGGTTCGATCCGATAGCGGGCCATTTCCTTGCGAATCAGGTGTTCCACCTCGCCGAGTTTTTCCTGGTAGAGCTTGGCGCTGCCCAGACTCCCGGGCTCTTCGCCAATAAGCTTTTCAGGAACCAGCTCGCCGTTAATGCTCAGCCGCTTGTCGCTGCTGTACCGAACCACATCGCCCGGCAGGCCTATGACACGCTTGATGTAGTTGATATTGGGATCGCTGGGATAACGAAACACCATGACATCGCCACGCTGCGGATCACTGACCTCGATGATCTTGGTGTCGACCACCGGCAGCCGAATGCCATAGGCGAACTTATTGACCAGAATGAAATCGCCGACCTCAAGTGTTGGAATCATTGAGCCCGACGGAATCTGGAACGGCTCGATCAGAAACGAGCGCAATACCAGCACGATTGCCAGAACTGGGAAAAACGATTTGCCGTACTCGATCAGAACCGGCTCCTTATTCAAAGCGTCCAGCGTTGACTGATCAGGCTCCCCGGTCTGGCCCTCGTAGTTAGCAATTGCAGCCCGACGACGAGGTGCGAACACCACCAAATCGAGCAGCGCCAGAAAACCGCACACAGCAACGGCAATGACCAGCAACAGCGGGAAGTTGATCGACATATCAGCTATCTACCTTGAGCACTGCGAGGAAGGCTTCTTGCGGAATTTCCACGTTGCCTACCTGCTTCATCCGCTTTTTACCGGCCTTCTGCTTCTCAAGAAGCTTACGTTTACGGCTCACGTCGCCGCCGTAGCACTTCGCCAGAACGTTCTTGCGCAAGGCTTTGACTGTGCTTCGCGCGACGATCTGACCGCCGAGGGCAGCCTGGATGGCCACATCGAACATCTGTCTGGGAATCAGTTCCTTCATCTTCTCGACGAGGATTCGGCCTTTGTAATGCGCATTGTCGCGATGCACGATCAGCGCTAGCGCGTCGACCTTGTCACCATTGATCAGGATATCCAGACGGGTGAGATTGGCTGACTGGAAGCATTCAAAGCTGTAATCCAGCGAAGCGTACCCGCGACTGACTGATTTAAGGCGATCGAAGAAGTCGAGTACCACTTCGCTCATAGGCAGGTCATAGCGAACCTGGACCTGCGTTCCGAGAAACTGCAGGTCGCGCTGAATGCCACGTTTTTCGACGCAAAGCGTAATAACGCTGCCGAGATGTTCTTGAGGTACAAGAATGTTGGCCCGGACGATAGGTTCACGCATGTCTTCAATGGAAGACAGATCGGGCAGCTTGGATGGGCTATCGACATAGATAGTCTCGCCGCTCTTCAACAACAGCTCATAGACCACGGTCGGTGCCGTAGTGATCAGATCCAGGTCGTACTCACGCTCGAGGCGCTCCTGGATGATTTCCATGTGCAGCATACCGAGGAAGCCGATACGGAAGCCGAACCCAAGGGCGTCCGAGCTCTCGGGCTCGTACTGCAGCGCGGCATCGTTGAGAGTCAGCTTTTGCAGCGCTTCACGAAAATCTTCAAAATCATCGGAGCTTACTGGAAACAGGCCCGCATAGACCTGCGGCTTAACCCGTTTGAAACCAGGTAGCATCTCGACATCAGGCGTATTGGACAGCGTCAGGGTGTCACCAACGGGGGCACCATGGATATCTTTGATGCCGGCAATGATAAAGCCTACTTCGCCGGCCTTGAGGTCGGCCGTACTGGTATGTTTCGGATTGAATACTCCGACGCTATCGACCTGGTGCACCTTGCCGGTGGACTTGACCAGGACCTTGTCACCCTTCTTGATCCGGCCATGGCGAACGCGGACCAGCGAGACAACACCGAGATAGTTGTCGAACCAGGAGTCGATGATCAGAGCCTGCAGCGGCGCATCGATTTCGCCGGTTGGAGGAGGAATGACTGCAACCAGACGCTCAAGCACATCGTCTACGCCCATGCCGCTCTTGGCGCTGCAAGCCACTGCGTCGGTCGCATCGATGCCGATGATATGTTCGATTTCGTCCTTGACCTTATCGGGGTCGGCCTGAGGCAAATCCATCTTGTTCAGCACTGGCATGACTTCCAAGCCCTGCTCAATAGCTGTGTAACAGTTGGCTACCGATTGCGCTTCTACGCCCTGCCCCGCATCGACCACCAGCAACGCACCCTCACAGGCGGCCAGCGAGCGGCTTACCTCGTACGTAAAGTCCACGTGGCCTGGAGTGTCGATAAAGTTCAACTGATAAGTTTTGCCATCCTTCGCTTTGTAGTACAGCGTGACGCTGTGCGCCTTGATGGTGATGCCTCGTTCGCGCTCGAGATCCATCGAATCAAGCACCTGAGCGTTCATTTCACGCTCGGTCAAACCGCCACACATCTGAATGAAACGGTCAGCCAGGGTCGACTTGCCATGATCGATGTGCGCGATGATGGAAAAATTGCGGATATGACTCAGGTCGCTCACAGCTCAACACTCTAATACGTCGCGAGCCGATTGCCCGCCGAAAATAGCCGCAAAGTGTACCTGATAGGTCTAATCAGTGCCACGCCGCTCCCAGCGACTTGCAACACCAGGCCTCCTCGACATCAACTGCACACCGTAGCCATCAATAGGCGCGAAAAGCGCTCGAACTAGCGCATATCATCACTGCGGGCATGCGGTTCTACGCCATATACGATGGAAATTTCACTGCCGCTGAGCAACACGCGAATTAAACCTGAGCGATTTGCGGAAGATGGTTGACGCAAAGAACGAGGAGATAGAAGTGGATGACTGGCCAGGCTGGCCTTGACATACCTGCAGCCACAAAGCCTGATTACACCGCCGCAGTGGCCATTGAGGCGCGCAGAACGACCGGTTGTAACGCTGGATCCATTGCTGTTTGCTGACTGCGCTTGCGCACGAGGAGCCAGGCCACCAGAAACCCACCAAGCCCGGCGAGCATCACGTATGGCTCGGCAGCCGAAAGCTCAGAAGCGACGAGTGCAGCGATGAAGAGCATGATCAGCGGAAAAAGGTAGACAAGCACTGCGCCGCGTAGCAACACGCTTTCGCGGATACCGACCACAACGGTGTCCCCTACACTGAGCCGAAGGTCAGAAACCGCCAGTATTAAACCCCGGCGCTCGCGAATACCAAGTTTTTCACCCAGCCCCTGGCCGCAGCCACTCCGCGCAGAGCAACCTGAACAGGTGCTATGGCGCTCAGTCTCAACCCAAACAGCGCCGGGCGCCAACGCGACTACACGACCTAACTCCTCGATCATTGCGGCGTCTGATCAACTCCAGAGCGCATGGACAATGCGATTCGCTCCGCAGTACCTAGAGGAATTTCCCCAATGACAGTGACCATGACATCGCCGCCAGCCGTGGATATACGCTTCGATACGGCCACAGTCGGCCCCATCTGACTACGCGCATCCTCGACCACAGCGCCGCCCAATGGCTCGATAAATACCGATACACGAGCAATGCCATCACCGTAAGCCAGCCAAGTCACCGACTCTTGTGAAGCGGGGCTTGGACGCACGCTTGAGTCGATTAGCTGAAACCCATCAGGCAGCCAATCAGAGCGCCATTGAATTGATGCCGGCTCCGCTTGCCCTGCGGGAACCGAGACCGATTTGCAATCAGCTCCACCTTTTACCTCTGCGGCAGCCACTGAGCCTGGTGCAAAATGCGTGAACTGAAAGCGCTCGAGCAACTGTCCGCTCTCGTCAAGCAACAACGATTTAAGCGGCAGGGAGGTTTCACGATCGAGATGCAGCTCGAAGCCATAGCGATGCTGATCCCGGGGACGAACCGCTAGCGCGACCGTGGGTCGCCCTGCAACTCGGGATTCGCCGATAACTTGAAAGTTGTACCACTTGGAGAGCAGCTCCGGCTTCAGTTGCTGCTGGCGCCATGGCGTAACCTCCCGCATTTGGGAAGCCATGTCTTCAGATGCACACTGAATCTTCCCATTGAGCAGCACAACCTCTGCAGCCGGACCATCAAGCTGCAAAAGTCGCTCATGCAGCTGTTGTTCATCTACCAGCTGCCAGACAGAGTGACTGGAAAAACTTCCGTTGCGCTCATAGACAAAAGTGCCTTGATAGCTTTGCTTTTTCTCAGCATCAGCAAGTCGTTGCATCAGCACATCGGCCTCAGCAGCAAAGGCCGGCATAGATAGCCAGCCTCCGAGCACCACAAACAGCGGCATTACACGCATGTTGTTCCTTAACGATCTTCCATGCTGGCAGCACGAGCATAGGGCAGGGCACTTTCCGAACCGCTACCGAAAGCGGCCTGCTGAGCGTGCTGACGCACATAAGCCGGCAATCTCTTTTCATGCCAGCTTTCAGCCGGCGCCTCCGCACCCGACACCTGGGCACCGGAAGTAACCGTACCTTCGCTATACCCAGCTAGTACAGCCGGACCTTGAGTAGCTTGCGGGACTGCAATGCTCGGTTGCGCAGGTTGCTGAGCAATCTGAGGCCCGGCTACTTCACTCTGATTGTACAGGCGCACACCTGCCAACACAGCGACTGTAACCGATGCCGCTACAGCAAGACGACCAACATTACGCCAAGCGAAGCGCTGTGGCTTAACGGCGGTGATTGCAGGCTCATCAGCCAACGCCGCCGACACTGCCGAGGCAATATCCAGACGAGGCTCGATCAGCTCCTTATGCATTGCGGCACGCGCGATCTGGTAGCGCGACCAGGTCGACCGCATTTCATTGTCGCCCTCTGCGGAGAGCACTCGACGTAATTCCAACTCGTCCGCTTCGTTATCCATCACCGCGGACAGCGATTCATGCAGGGCTTCACGACTCATGGCGGTTCCTCTCTTGGCTATCGCCGCTGTCTCAGGATTCATGCAACAAGGGTTGCAATGCTTTATCGATGGCTTCCCGCGCCCGGAATATCCGTGAGCGGACCGTACCCACCGGACACTGCATGACGTTTGCAATGTCTTCATAACTAAGACCATCAAATTCACGCAGTGTTAGAGCGGTACGTAAATCTTCTGGAAGTTGCTGGATAGTTCTATGAACTGTGTCTTCAATTTCATCCCTGAGAAGCGCTCGTTCCGGCGACTCGATATCTTTGAGGGCGTGATCGCCTTCATAGAACTCGGCATCCTCGGAACTGACATCGCTGTCAGGCGGCCGCCTTCCTCGAGCAACCAGATGATTCTTTGCCGTATTGATGGCAATGCGGTACAGCCATGTATAAAAAGCACTGTCCCCGCGGAAATTCGCAAGCGCGCGATAGGCTTTAATAAAGGCTTCCTGCGCAACATCCTGGGCTTCGTGAGAATCATGCACAAAGCGCACGATCAACCCTAGAATCTTGTGTTGGTATTTCAATACCAATAAATCGAAAGCCCGTTTATCTCCCCGCTGCACTCGTTCGACCAGTTGCTGGTCCTGCTCCTGGGTTAGCATAAACACTCCTCCATGACCCGGAAGGGGTGCTGCGCTCGCCTACGAGCTGACCTGCCAGAATAGACCCGGGCTTTACACAAAAGTTCTCCCCCTCCAAGCAAGCATTCCTGCAACACACCTGACGGCATTGACGAGCGACGCGTCAAAACGAACCGTTTCGACGACACCCCTCTAATATCCACAGCATAAAACCGCCGCCCACCGAACGATGGCCAGCCGGTCAGCATCCACAACTGTCTATAGAGACGAGCCTGCAAGAAAAGTTCCAAAGCATCCAGCCAAGTCCAACAAGGCCCGCTATTTTGCCGGGGGACGCGCCTATATACTAGCGCTCGCCTCAACGTGAGATTCGAAATGAGCCGACATTATCAATACGACGTTCTAGTCATAGGCAGCGGCGCAGCCGGTCTGACCCTGGCGCTCAACCTTCCACCCTCGCTTCGGGTCGCAGTGCTGAGTAAGGGCGAGCTGGCAAACGGCTCGACGTATTGGGCTCAGGGCGGTGTGGCCGCAGTACTGGACAACACCGACACCATCGAATCGCATGTCGCCGACACCCTCGTTGCCGGCGGCGGACTGTGCAAGGAAGAAGCGGTACGCTTTACCGTCGAACACAGCCGCGAAGCCATCCAGTGGCTGATCGAACAAGGCGTCCCCTTCACCCGCGACGACGCCGAACGCGAAGAAGACGGCTTCGAATATCACCTGACCCGGGAGGGCGGACACAGTCACAGACGCATCATTCATGCGGCCGATGCGACCGGCGCAGCGATATTCAACACCTTGTTTGCCCGCGCTCATGATCGGGAAAACATTGATCTGCTGCATCAGCGCGTCGCCGTTGACCTGATCACTGAACGCAAGTTGGGATTGAGCGGCAAGCGGTGCCTTGGCGCGTACGTACTGAACCGAAACACCGACGAAGTGGATACCTTCCACGCGAAGTTCACCGTACTGGCAACGGGTGGCGCAGCGAAGGTATATCTATATACCAGCAACCCCGACGGGGCATGCGGCGACGGCATCGCGATGGCGTGGCGCGCAGGATGCAGAGTGGGCAACCTGGAGTTCAATCAGTTTCATCCGACTTGCCTTTACCATCCAAAAGCCAAAAGCTTCCTCATTACCGAGGCATTACGCGGCGAGGGTGCCGTACTGAAATTGCCCAACGGCGAACGCTTCATGCCACGTTTCGATCCACGCGCGGAATTAGCGCCACGTGACATCGTGGCCCGCGCGATCGATCATGAAATGAAGCGCCTCGGCATCGATTGCGTCTTCCTGGACATCAGCGACAAGCCTTCGGAATTCATCAAAGCGCACTTTCCGACCGTATATGAGCGTTGTCTGGAGTTCGGCATCGACATTACCTGCGAGCCAATTCCCGTAGTGCCTGCGGCTCACTATACCTGCGGCGGCGTGCTGGTTGACCAAGCCGGCAGAACCGACATACCTGGGCTCTATGCAATCGGCGAAACCAGCTTCACCGGCCTGCACGGCGCCAATCGCATGGCCAGCAATTCGCTGCTCGAGTGTTTCGTCTACGCGCGCTCTGCTGCCCAGGACATGCTGCGCGAACTACCGGGCGTCGCCTCGCCCAACGTCCTGCCGACGTGGGATGCAACTCAGGTTACGGACTCAGACGAAGACGTCATCATTGCGCACAACTGGGACGAGCTGCGACGGTTCATGTGGGACTACGTTGGCATCGTTCGCACCACCAAGCGACTGATGCGCGCACAACACCGGGTTCGCCTGCTGCTTGGGGAAATCGATGAATTCTACAGTAATTACAAAGTCAGTCGGGACCTCATCGAGCTGCGGAACCTAGCAACGGTTGCCGAGTTGATGATCGGGTCGGCTATGCAACGCAAGGAAAGTCGAGGCTTGCATTTCACGCTGGACTACCCTGAACAGCTACCCGAAGCGACAGACACTATTCTGGTGCCGCCCACCTACGACGACTGAACTTCAGCCTGAGCCGCAAGCGTCGGTGCTGCTCGGGCGTCATAGCCCCGCGCGGAATGCAGAGCCCTTGAGAGAACCAATCGCCCGGCAATTTGAATCGCAGCACCACAACCAGCGGAAGCGCAATGCTGTCAGGTAACAATTGCACCGGCTGCCAACCGCCCTCCCGACTCCTTAGCGACCAGCCGTGCTGATCATGGCGCAGACCAAGCCATGAACAACCACGACAAAGCAAGACGTGCGACGGTATAACCCAGGCTGCGTGCAGCGCGCACAGCAACAACCCGAGCGCACTCAGCCAGGATGGCACCGGCAATGACAAGAGTGTGATTACGGCCAGCATCACTATCAGCAGATACAGCGCCAACAGCGCGCCAGATGCATGCCACCGACATTCGAATGCCTGGCTACTATGGCTGGACACGGTCAAGAATCATTCGAACCATGTAGCGCAGATCTTCGTCGTCGGGCACGGCGCGCTCCATGAACCAGCCAAACATATCCTGGTCCTCACAGCTCAGCAGTTTGCGGTAACGGCGCTGATCCTCTTCGTCGAGCTGCGGATAGACCTCCTTGACGAAAGGCACCAGCAGCACATCCAGCTCGAGCATGCCGCGACGGCTCTGCCAGAACAGGCGATTGAGTTCGGATTGTTCGACCATGCAAAAGCTCCTGAGTTGAAGCGCGGCATTATACCGACTGCAGCGTTCAGGCGGCACACGCATTAACAGGGCCCGGAGTGGCAGTTGGCGCACACTGTATTTCACCGATGGCCTGCTATGATGCCGGTCCGGATTTCTCCACGGCGACTCGTCATGACTGACACTGCTTTCTTTTGCGTTTTGTCGCACGAAGGCGTCCTGGCCGTACGCGGCGCGGATGCGAGCAAGTTTCTGCAGGGACAACTGACCTGCAACCTCAATTACCTCAATGAACAGCATTCGAGTCTCGGTGCGCGCTGCAACCCCAAAGGTCGAATGCAGTCCAGCTTCCGCATCCTCCCAGAGGGAGACGGCTACCTGCTGGCGATGGATCGCGAATTGGTCCAGCCACAACTCGCCGAGCTGACCAAGTTCGCCGCGTTCTCGAAATCCAAACTGCATGATGAGAGTGCGGAATGGGTTCGATTCGGACTCAGCGAAGGTGACGGTGCTCTTGTCAGCCTTGGCCTAGATCTTCCCCAGACGGCCGACGCCGTGGCCGCCGCGCACGGATTGATCGCCGTGCGCCTCAGCGATGGCCGCGCCGAGCTCTGGACCCGTTCAACGGACGCCGAGACCACCCAGCTTCGGCTGGCGGCCCAGCTACCCGAGGCGTCGACTGATCGCTGGCTGCTGGCACAGATTCGCGCCGGTATCGGCCAGGTGGTAGCCGCGACCCGTGAGCTGTTTATCCCACAGATGATCAACCTGCAGGCGCTGGGCGGCGTCAGCTTCAAGAAGGGCTGTTACACCGGCCAGGAAATTGTCGCGCGGATGCAGTATCTGGGTAAATTGAAGCGCCGCCTGCATCGCCTTGCGGTTCAGAACATTGATGCACCGGTGCCGGCCGCCGGGCTTGAAATCTACTCCCCAGTGCATGGCTCAAGCGTTGGCGAAGTCGTCATAGCAGCAAACGCCGAGGGCGCGCTAGAACTGTTGGCCGTGCTGCAGGAAGATGCGGCGACTGATGGTCGACTTTTTCTAGGGTCCCCTGACGGCCTCCCGCTGACCCTGCTGCAGTTGCCCTACACGCTAGACGCGGACCGTGAGATCCAGCGCTAACCGTTGCCAGCCACATTCCACACCGAATTATAAGTAAGGACAGACATGAGCACTCTTGCCGACAAGGTCCAGCAAGCGCTTACACAGGCAATCGAAAATGACGAACTGGTCCTGCCGACGCTTCCGGAAGTCGCGCTGCGGGTGCGAGAAGCCGCAGAGGATCCGGACGTAAGTATTCCCACGCTGGCCAAGGTGATCGGCAATGATACCGCCCTGACTGCTCGCATCATCAAAGTGGTAAACAGCCCGCTGCTGCGTACCAACAGGGAAATTAACGACCTGCAGATGGCGATCAGCCGCCTGGGCATCAACTATACGTCAAACCTGGCGACCGGCCTGGCCATGGAACAGATGTTCCAAGCGACTACCGACGTGGTGGATCGCAAGATGCGTGAGGTCTGGAACAAGAGCACCGAGATTGCCGCTATCAGTCATGTGCTTTGCCGCAACTACACCCGCCTGCCGGCCGACCAAGCGACGCTCGCGGGCCTGGTTCATCAGATCGGAGTCCTGCCGATTCTGACCTACGCGGAAGAGCACAGCGCGCTGCTCAGCGATTCGATCAGCCTCAACCACGTCATTGATCGCATCCATCCGATTATCGGGGAAAAGATCCTTCGTGCCTGGGAGTTTCCCGATCCAATAGCCACGGTCCCCGGCCAGTACCTGGAGTTTTCCCGAGCCTCAGTGAAGGTGGACTATGTAGATATCGTCCAGGTGGCGACATTGCAGAGCTATATCGGCACCTCGCACCCCTATACCCAACTCGACTGGAATCAGATCCCCGCATTCGCCCAG
>Ga0208814_1000214_pt1 | contig 39445 bp, 58 predicted proteins | sample MalvirAntarct_55_FD_184253 | JGI IMG/M metagenome (GOLD analysis project Ga0208814, IMG submission 184253) | Marine viral communities from the Global Malaspina Expedition - Malaspina viral metaG Antarct_55 (SPAdes) (version 2) | ecosystem: Environmental > Aquatic > Marine > Oceanic | place... | reverse complement strand
CTGTTTTCTCATTTTTTACACTAGAGATGTGGCTTTTAATTAGCACCCAATTATGCTCATCCGACTCTATTCTATATTCGTTGTTAATTATCATGCTACCTTGCTCCTTTTAGCGTACCTTATTTGGGTACTTAATATATACTTTCTAGTCTCATCAGAAATACCGTTAACCATTCTAGGCTGAATTGCGTTAGGCCAAACACCATACTTTTCGCGGTACTTGTGACTAGCCCAACTATCTTTGTATCCCTTCCCTCTAGTGTACAATAATAATTCAGAATAAAATACACTTTTGTCTTCTTTTGAATGCTTTTTGTTTCTTTGTTCTGGAGTAAGTAGCTTTAGAATCTCGTCTGTAGATTCTAGCTGCTCTTTAATAGGGATCTCATAACCGCACTTACAGCGTAGGCCAACCATCTGTTGGGTGCAAACAGGGCATTCTTTGGTTTTTGGCTCTTTCTTATCTTTGGTTAGCTCTCGCTCATTATACTTCTGCTCACCATCATCCAATACGTCAGGAACAATGGCCTCTGCTGGCCCGTGTCGTCCGTAATTGCCTGCATGGTCTAATACTATTGCCCTCTCTTTTCCTTCGTGTGATCTCAGAATACGGCCTATTCTTTGCTGAAAAATAATTTTTGATTTGGTCGGAAAACAATCAATACAACAACTTACTGGAGGCGCGTCATAGCCAGTGTTAAGTAATCGACTGCACGATAGAATCATAAACTCTCCTGCATCATGCGCCTTGTATATAACCTCGCGCTCATCAGCGTCCATGTACCCATCAATATGCTCTGCAGCTATTCCTGCCTCGTTAAATTGCCTTACCAGCTCCTTAGAATGTTTAATGCTTGGCGCAAATGCTATTGTCTGTCGCCCTTCTGCCCATTTGATCCAGTTCTTTATAATGTCTCCTACTAGCCCATCATCCCTTTCAGTCGCGTCAGATAGCGCCTGTGGGTCGTAATCGCTGCCACCAGTAGGTAACTGCTTATTCTTTACGCCATCTAAGTTGGCTTTTTTACCACCATAATAATCAACAGGTGCTAGATAGCCCTTATCTATTAACTGTTCCGTGGTAATCGGCACAAGAAGATCATTAAAGTATTTCCCCAAACCCTTTGAATAGGGGGTAGCACTTAACCCTATAAAGGGTAAGTTGTTGTAAACATCCATCAAGTGCTTATGCGCTTTGTGAAGCGAATGAATTTCGTCCATGATGCAAATATCAAAGATAGGCATATGCTGCTTACGTGCTAACGTCTGTATTGAAGCAATTTGTACTGGTGCGCTGTACCTAGTTCGCTCATGGTTTCCTTGCATAACACCTACATCAAGGCCGAAATTGTCAAATGTTTTTAGGGTTTGTTCTACCAGCTTAATACGATCACACACAAAAAGAACACGTTTACCCTTGTCTGTTGCCATCTTTGCTATTTGTGCTGCTACTACTGTTTTACCAAAGCCCGTTGGTGCTGCTAATAGTGGTCTGTTTAATCCTTTTCCTAATGACTGCCTAATCATTTCTATTGAAAGTGTCTGATGCTCTCTAAGTTTCATTGTTATTGCTCCTGTTATTTCCTGAAAGCATCATAGACGTTTAATAAGCAATTAACAATACTAAATTGTAATTAATAATAACTTTTGTGTTATTAGCCCCTGCAGTGAATCATAGCGTCTTTACTGTCATATACGCGTATTCTCAATCTACCGTTAGCGTCTTGCTGAACAATTCTTACTGGTAGATGTGATTTCTCGCAACCAACAAACCATTCTTTAGCCTTTCCTAACGTTTTTACTGTGTGATTAGTCTCACTTACTGTGCCACCAATTGGGTTATCTATAGACATGTTATTTACTCCTAGTTAGTAATAGTTGTTTTGATACGCTAAACGGTTTAAGTGATTGGTTTACTTTAGGTAATACTCCCCTAACCAAGCATAAAGCCTAGCTAGAAGAAATTACCTAAACTATGATTCGCTATTACGGAAGCGGTCATGGATAATTTAGGATAGGCCATTAGTAAAAACGCCTACTAACACGATTACGGCTTGTACTGCCGCCCAACACGCTCATGTTCGCTTCTAAGTGCGTATACCCCAAGGCTAATGCCAATATAAGGTCGCGTAAGAAACCACTCATAACGTATTTAAGACAAGGCTTATTGGAAACCTAGTTTATACAGTAGGAGACTGCTCGAAAGCATGACCATCTGTTGCTTGCCTTGTTGGATTCAATACTGCGAGAGATAGAAGAAAGGTTGCAGCAAATACCTGCATTTGATAAACTAACACCTGTGTTGGCGCTGGTTCTTCTTTGGCTCTCGCTGGCTCGAATGAGACTGTAATCTCTTCACCAACACAACCCACTATACAGACTCCCTGAGCGATTTGCAACGGGGGTCTTTTTTTTGCCTAAAATATCACCCCTATTAAAATACCAAACCAACTATTTTGTTTATTTGTTAACTTTTTGCTTTACTATTGTATTATTTTCGGATATACTACCAGCAGTTAAATAATTAAATAGGAGCAATGCAGCATGAAAAAGTTTGTGATTGAAGTAGTTGAGCGAAACGTTAATATATTAGTAATTGAGGCCGAATCACAAGTAATAGCCTTTGCAAAAGCTAAAGCAATGCAAGTTGAAGTAATAGCCAATACAATAGAGCTTAATTTAATGGAAACATTTTAAGATTAAAATAAATAACTAGGAGCAACAATAATGAAACAGTCAGAAAACATAACAGACCTTGCAACGGCACTATGTCTAGCACAGGCACAAATGGGTGGCGCTATTAAAGACAGCAATAACCCGTTCTTTAAATCAAGTTACGCAGATCTTACCAGTATAATAAAAGTAATTAAAAAGCCCCTTTCAGATAATGGCTTGTCTTTTGTACAACTACCTATTACTTCAGAAGGTGGCAAAGGCGTTGGTGTAATAACAATGCTTATGCACAGTTCAGGCCAATGGGTACAAGGTGAGTATCTTCTACCTATGGATAAGATCACAGCACAGGGTGCTGGTTCAGCAATTACATACGCTAGACGTTACGCACTACAGGCAATGGCTGGAATACCTACTGTAGACGATGATGCAGAAGCGGCTATGTTTAGAGGCCAACCAGTAGCCCAAGAGCCACCACAGAAACGCGTTAGCAAGACGTTAGTACAATCGGTTGTTGCGCTAGTGATCTCTAGCCAAGCATCTGAAGAGACAAGCGAGCTAGTAGAAGCGTTGGCTGAACTGGATGAGATTGAGAAGCAAGTTATATGGAAACAATTAACCACTAAGCAGAAAGAATTTGTTAGATTAACTAAGGAGATGTAAAATGAGCGGATACGATAACAACAACACAGGTGCATTATTCAAGAATGACAAGAAGCAGTCAGATCGTCACCCTGATTATAATGGTAGCTGTGAAGTGAATGGTGTTGAAATGTGGATGTCTGCGTGGCTAAAGACTAGCGCGGCTGGTAAAAAGTTTATGTCGTTTAGTTTTAATCCTAAAGAAGTTCAGGCTAATAAGTCTCAACCATCACAGGCACCAGTTAATAACTTTGATGAGGATGGTGATATCCCTTTTAGTTGACCCCATTCTAGTTAGTGCGTAAAGCATAGGATGGGTAGCAAGTAAAAAAAGCCCCACGGTTTTAAGGTGGGGCGAATTACTTTAGGAGCAAGATCATTATACCACAATTGGAGAATACAGATGTTAATTAATACAGGTGCTAGCCTACGGGTGGCACAAGCGAAGAACAAAGTAACGGGCATTGCGCTAGGTAAGGCTTTTGGCGTACACCCACCACAGGTTCAGCGGTGGCGTAACAGCTCAGATATGAAGATATCTTTAGCCAAGCGTTTAGCAGATCATTTTGGCATCACGCTTGCAGAGTTCCTTTTGCTTGGTGAAGAGAATGAGTGATATTAAATTCACAGTCACTAACGATAACGTCAAAGTTGAGATGACCAAAGTTTGGGAAATGGCAAACAAAGGTTTAAAATCTGGTGAGGCTGTTGTTGTTACCCTAGGCCGTGAGTCTGCTAGCGCATTACAGAGCAAGTGCTATCACGCCATGATAGGTGATATTGCAGCGCAAGTAATACGTGAATTAAACTCGTACACTACAGATATATGGAAAGCACTTTTAGTATCTCAGTTTGCTACTGAAAGACACCAGCAGGGCAACCCTTTGCGTAAAGGTAATAAATGGGTGCCAAGCCTTTGCAATACTCACATGGTTTGCATTCGCCCCAGTGTTAAAGAGTTTAACAAATCTGATGCAAGTGATTTTATTGAATTTTTATTCTCTAAAGGTTCTGAATTTGGCGTTGAATTTACTGATGAAACATTAGAAAAATACAATGATTATTCCTGTGATAGAGGATAATAAATGAATAAATTAATAGCGGTTTTAATATTTATACCGATAATTGCAGGGTGTAGCGTAAAAACTTACCCAGAAACCAAATGCAGCGACTTTCAATTAAATGAAGTCGCCAAAAACATCGCGTGGTGTTTTCGGGCGCACAATAGCGAGCATCTTTGCAGCGCAAAAGCAAAATTTAAAAAGTGTGATCTTATAAATAATGGCTAATACTAAAAAGCGATGCCGACACTGTAAGAAGTACGGCCTAGTAGAATCTGGCGTTAAGGTTCCGCTTGGTTGGTTCTGTGCTATGTCATGCGTTATTGAGCATAGCAAGAAGGGCGCTAAGGCCACCACAGAGAAGCGCAAGAAAGAAACCCTAACCAAGTTAAAGGCAGAGCTTAAAACGGCTTCACAGTGGCGCGTAGAAGCTCAGGCAGCGTTTAATGCTTACGTTAGGTACCGAGATAGAGACTTGCCTTGTGTTAGCTGTGATTCTGTAGCAGATAAAGACAATGGTTACTGGGATGCAGGACATTACCGCTCTAGGGGCGCTGCTAAACACTTATCATTCCACCAGCATAATTGCCATAAGCAGTGCCATAAGTGCAATCGATACCTTACTGGCAACGTGGTTGAGTACCGCCATAAGCTTATAGACCGCATAGGGCTAGATAAGGTGCAGGCATTAGAGCATAACAATGACGTAGTGAGGCATGACATAGCATACCTAAGCAGAATAAAACAAATATTCAAAGCAAAGCTAAAAATAAAGAGGTTGTTTGATGCGTAAATTAATGGCAACAAGTGCTGAGATTAAACTGGCTGCTCAAATGGCGTCTGATATGGGCGTACTAAAAAACTCTTTAACTAGAGGTGGTGGTAGCCAAGCTGGTTTTCTAGCAGAGATAGTTGTAGCTCGACACATAGGTGCTACGCAGGCAAATACTTATGATTATGATCTTGTTATGCCTAACGGTAGAACTATTGACGTTAAAGCCAAACGTACCAGCGTAGAACCTAAAGAGAATTACGAATGTTCGATTTTTGCATACAACACTACCCAAGCATGTGATGATTATGCTTTTTGTCGTGTTCTAAATGATATGTCTACTGTTTGGATTCTTGGAATAATAAAAAAGAAAAATTATTACAAAAGAGCCACTAAGCGATTAAAGGGAGAGCATGACGCAAGCAACAATTTCACGTTTAAAGCCGACTCTTATAATATGAAAATATCTGATTTAAACCCATCTCATTAAATTTTCTTTACCACAAGTGTTTACACTGTACACAAAGGTGTATATAATTACCGTAAGTTAATTAAATAACAAAACGGAGCAACACATGAAAAAGACTAATCCAGACATTTTAGAAACAGTAATCCTTAACGCTCAAGATGATTTATTCTATGAGATGATAACTACTGGTTCTGTATTTATCAATGATAGCTTAGTTTCTATTTACGATATGCTAGAGCTTCTTGATTGCCAAGAAAAAGACACAATTATTGCTATGCTACTTCGAGGTAATGAGGAAACTAAAAACTTTGCCCACGAAACACTATGGCAAGTATTTGCCAGCGAGTTTGACAGCGAAGCAATTGACAAGCATTTAATCAGCGAAGGGGAGGAATACTAATGGGACACAACAAGCTTTTCACATTAGAAACACTAGCTAAATTTTATACAGATGCAGCCAAAGCTGGAGGTATAGAGACAGTCGGCTACAAGGGTTCGTTGATGGTACGCAATGGCCCAAACCTAAGCCATTGCGTATCAGATTGGCGACCTAAACAAGTGCCTGTGGTACGCTATATGGTCAAGTATACTAATACTGTTACAACAGTACGCAGTCCTGAGTCTTATGATGATAGTGTGATGGAACGTAGTTGGGTCTCTTATAGAGATGCTAAGGCTTGGCTAACGGAACATCCGTCCTATGCAGGAAGCATAATCAGACTAGTGGAGGAACAATCATGAGTAAATTTACAGCAGAGCTTTTCACATTAGAAACACTAGCTGAGTTTTATGCAGATGCAGTCAAAGCTGGAGGTATGCAGTATTGGTATACACCCGATAAGGAGTGGCTGATAACAGGTGGGCCAAACCTAGACTCAGTGGTAAAAGAATACCGCCCTAAGCCTGCTCCTCCTATAGTACGTTGGATAATTCAATTTGATGACGGAACGACCCATCACAAAGTATTTGATACTGAAAGAGAGTCTCTTATGTTCGAATCGGACAATATATGCTGGCCTAGAGCAAAAATAATTAAACTGGTTGAGGAGCAAACATGAGTAAACACATAGAATCAGACCTAAAAGAAGCGTGTTTAGATTGGGGAAACCACTATCACAACACATGCCTATTATCGTCTAAGCAGGAAGACATCAGCATACAGTTCGACAAATGGTGGGCCGAACGCAATAAGCCAGCTAAAAAGATTATTGACCTAATCCCCCTACTTGAGTCAGGTATTGACTGTGAGTTTAGTGATAAAGACCATACCCGTGTGGACGCTATGGGGGTTTTAGGTGCTATAGACCATCGTGTATCACCTAATGAGCACCCTTATGTTAATGAGGTGGATGGTACAGCATACCGGTATTGCCGACCACGTATGAATCACACGATGTTTCACAATGGGGGTGAGTGTCCTTTGCCCAAAGGGTTTAAATTAAGGATTTATTTTAGAGGCTCTGCGGTTCTGGATAAGCACCTCTATTTAGACCGCAAATGGTTACATACAGATACACACTTTTCAGACGTTATCGGATATGAAATCTTAGGTCTGGCTGACGGTTACGCATACCCGTGGGAGCAAGCAGAATGAGTGGATTTCAGAGCTGGATCTTATTCTTAACATTATTAGTGCTAGCTTTAGTGCTAACTCTAGGGACAAACCTAGTGTGGCTCGCTGGACACAAAGAAGGATACAAAGACATGCAAGTGCAAGCAATTGAACACGAGTATGCACTACATTGTCCTGTTGATGGTACCTTTGCTTGGAACGGGGAGTGTGAAGAATGAGCGCACAAGACAAGCCAGTAAGCAGGCCAATGAATCAAAAGTTCAATGATAACTACGATAGAATCTTTAAAAACAAAGTACCAGATCATGAACGTAACCGCGTTAAAGATTGGGTTTATTTAGGTCTGTCGCCAAGCACAGAAGTGACTGAAATTGATTGTACAGGGAAAAAATAATGAGCATAGTATTTACACCAAAAATAGCATTTAACTTTGGAAGTGGTCAAGTAGAGCCAGTACAAAAAAAGAAAGCACAGCCGATGAAATATTGGTCAAATGTTGAGCTTGCCAAACTTTGTGATTTACGCGCCCTTGGCCTGTCATACTCTGATTGCTCTAAGATGTTAGACCGCTCTAAAAGTTCCTGTCAGTCTGCAGTAGATGAGAGAAGCTTGTATATCAGGATTATGCGAGCTAGAGAAAAGCTGATCGAAAATGTTATTAACCCAAAGGAGAGTGAAAAATGATTAAAATAGAACCAACAATAAATATAAATGATCTTGACTAGATCACAGTATTTGATAAAATAGAACCCACTTTAACTTTAGGTAATAATGAACATGACATTGCAGGAAAAAATACTACGACAGAAAAAGCTAGACTACTTAAATCAGGAGATTTCTAATTATGAACAGGCCATAAAAGTGAATACGAATCCCACCTTTACAGCCTACAACGTAGCTAAATCATCTAAACTACGGCTAGAGCTAGAATCTATCTAGATTTTGCTTTTAATGGCATTAGTCGCCTGCACTCCGAAGCTAGCACTAACGATACCACCCCAAGCAGCAGTGATGGGCAAAAATAAATCGCTCATCATTGTTGCCGCTGTTTCCGCTCCTGCTATATCACCAATACCAAAAGCAACCATAAAACTAAGCCCCACCATTGCCACCAAGTAAAACCCAAAAGCCCTGCAAGAAAATCGTGATAAATCTCTACGCATTTTCCCGTTAGGGTCTAGTGTTTTAACAAATAAAGATCTAGCCTCTGCACTCTCCATATCTGTTTCGATAAACTCAGACGCTAGCCTCTCAATAGAACCAACCACACCATCACCTGTCACTAAACTTTTAACTGTGCTAAAAAATCCCATACTATTCTCCTAGTTGGTTTATGCCTACTTTATGGCGCTGGATCTCTCCATGTTCCTTATCGTATACAATGGCACTCATTGTGCGCTTTGCACCATATCCAGAATCACTATGCCACGCATCGCCAGCAGGCAGAGCTTGGAATGTTTCGCAAAGCATACCGCCAATTTCTACAGCCGTGTGATGATGAACATGGCCCATCAGTAGGTGTTTGTGTTCGCACGTACCCCATTCTTTAGACAAAGACCTAGCTGTATACTCAAAACCTCTCTGAGCCTTCATCTTATCCCCATGATGGGTCACTAGCAGGTTGTTGCCATAGGTTATATGCTGAAACTTATGCACATTGTCTAGTACCTCTACACGCGCCTCATTCTCATAGAAAGGTTTAAGCATTACATTCATACAGCGAGAAGTTGAGCTATTGTGATTGCCTCGAACCATCATCAAGATTACTTTGTTGTGACTCTTGAGCATAAGATCAATAGAGCGCCTGTAAATCCGTGTCTGAGCCGCTATAGAGTCGCCATAGTCTCCGTCCATATCCATATGGTTCTGGCCTGAGCTTGTTGTATTATGAAGGTTGTCCGAGTGTCCAAAATCCCCTAAGTCGAGCATTAGCCCTACATCAGAGCCTCCAGACGATTGTATTAGCTTCTCAATTGCACCAACCGTTACACGCTCTGCTATTTCTAAATTCCAGTCAGAATCCCCGTTACGTTCTTTAGTTACCTTCATGCCTATGTGAGCATCACCGATAACGTAAGCTGTGAGTGCCTGTGGGGTGTCTGTGAGTGGTTTTGTTGGTAAAGGCTGGTACTTGGGTAGATCATCAACAAGAGCATCAGCAAACGCTTGTAAGGCCGCTTCTTGTGATTCTTTTTTCAGGTCTGACTTTACCCATTGTCGTATCGGGTTAGAATGCTCATCATAGAATGTTGATACGCCCTTAACTACATGCGTATCTGGTACGCTGTGAGTCATATCATGATCTGGCGACCAACCACGCCTAGAGGCATTACGTTTTACAGTCTGCAATGACCGCTCTAGTGTTCGTGAATTAATATCTAATTCTGCTGCTGCTTTTTTCTGACTGCCATATTTAATAACAGCGTCTATAATCTCTAATTGACGCTTTGTTGCAAACTGTTTTAATTTCTCAAGATTCACTTTTTCACCTTTTAATTAATAGCTGCCTTTCCATACTCTTAGCTTGTCAAACTCACCACTCATCATTTTGCGCTTAACAACCTCTTTCATTGCAGGGTCGTTAAACTTAATACCTGCCTCTGCAGCCCATATTTCCATCATCCCCATATCAATCACACCTACGAACTTAGAATCACCGAAGGATTGATTACCGTTTTGCCGATAGATCTCTGCTTGTTGTAGTGCAGCATCCCAGTTATGCTCTTTAGTGTGGATTAACTTCCCACCGTCTTCAATAAAATCTTCACCAATCTTAGCCATTTCGTTATTTCTCCATTAAAAAAAGGGGCCGAAGCCCCCTTATTGTACCACTAATTAACCTTGGTTTAGGTAATTGTGCAATCTGTGATTAAGCCCATAGACTTTTCATTACGTACTTCTAATGTACCTTCACTAATGATCTGGCGCATTTCGTTATCGCCAGTCTTAGCAAGTTCAGTGCTAGCCATTGGACGTAACTCAGCAAAAGCAAGCTTATCTTTCTCAAGAATCCAAACTTGGTTAGCGATAGACTCACGTACTGGGATAAAATCAACAGATCCCCAAGGTGTCATGTACACGTTGATTAGCTGTGAAACCTTACCAGTAGCGCCTGTACTACGTTGGTTGTTGTTACCAGTAAAGCCAAGTGCTTTATTCATCTGGAAAGAATTAAGGTATACACAGTCTGGCTTGCCGCCCGATACCCACACCTTTTGCATGGCTGAATCGAACTTTGTCTGGTTAAAAACTGACAATGCGCCTGCAGTTCGGACATCGGAACCGTCACCCGTTGGGTTAGCACCGCCAGCACCCATGTTTACTACGTTGGTAGTTGCCCAAGCTGGCAATCCGCCTAGAGTACGGATAGTACCGTTAGCACCAGCATTAGTAGCTACGTTAGAGAATAAAGCCGCTTCAATATCCAGCTTTTGCTCTTTTGCTACGCGCAAGATAGCGTAAGCCATTGCTTTACCACGTCCAGCAGCATTAACCGCTGTGTCTGTACCAGTGGTAATAACAGCATTTTTAAAGATCTGACTAGCTCCTTGCAAGCGAACAGTAGCAGTTTGAGCTTCTGCTGTGGTGTCGTCACCTTCTAAATGCTTGTTAACCGCACTAGCACGTAGTGTATCAGTCTGCCAACCATGAATAGTGTTAGTCGCTTTTACGCGAGCAATACCACTTAATAGTGGGGTTTCTTCTGGGCTAATATCATAAATAATATTAGATAAATCTTCCCGTAGACCTTTTTGGTCGTAGGTAGTATATGTATTCGTTGGTAATGCCATGATAATTCCTTTAAAATCAATAAGTTAAACTACTTCATAAATAACAATTCAACAGCATCTTTCATGCTGCCTGATTCTCGCATTTTGGCATGCTGTTTCGCAAACGCCTTTTTCGATGATGGAGCTTGTTTCTTGGCGCCAGCCTTAATCATTGGTCGAGCTTTTTTTAGCTTACCCTGAACATTGCTTTTACCTTCAACCATTTGGTCATACAACATAGCTTTGTGAAGAACTTTCATTGCTCGCGCGTCCACGATGCTAGACATTTCTTCTTGGCTGTATCCCTGAGCTAGTCCTTGCTTCAGTAGCTTTTCCTTCATTATTGGTGCCTTTTGAGCATCGCTAAATTCAGGTATAAGCCTAGATAGTTCCGCGACTTGTTCCTGCAAATTTGCCTTTTGAGCGTTTTGCTGGGCTTGCTGATTTGCCGCGTGATTAGCCTGTAACTGCTGTTGTTGACCTTGGAAAGCCCTTAGATCCTCTTTGTACTGTAAATCCGCGTCCATGTACGATAATGGATCATCGTTAAACAGTTCTCTGGTAGGCGCTGTTGGCTCTCTTAAAACTCCCTGTGCTTGCATTTGCTGCATGAATTGGTCGAGTTGCGCCCGTTGTTGAGTTAACGTGTTATACGCCTCCTCCGCTTGTTTGCGTTGCTCTGCATTTTCACGCATGCCTTTTTGTATGAATTGTTGACCTGAATAGCTTTGCTTTAGATCTTCAAGAGTTACATTAACATCTTCACCATCGACTTTGATAGCGTATGTAGATGGTTCTACTAGATCGGCTTGCTCTTCGTCCTCTTCTTCATATTCTTCGTCTTCACCTTCTGAATCATCATCTTCTTCATCACCCTCTTCGGATTCTTCGGATTCATCTGACTCTTCATCGGCTTCTTCAGCCTCGTCAACCTCCACTTCTTCGGTTTCGGTTTCTTCAGCTATAGGCTCATCTCCAGCCAATAACGCGTTTACAGCATCATCTAAGACGCTCTGGTTAGTCGCTTCCACGGTACTACCCCTTATTTTCACGTTTGTCTTTCATGTTCTCATCTGTGATTGCACGTTTAAGAACACGGTCGAACTCTTTTAATACCCTCATCATTGTGTGGGCATCTTCACGAACAGCCACATCGTCTTTACCTGAATGTAAAAACTTATCTACCTGCTCTTGTCGGATTATATCAAATACTGTCGTAAAAGTATCATTTTTGAGCAATAACTCAGCTTGAGACTTACGGATCATAGTATATTACCCATTTCATCGCGCGGTGACTGTTGCATCATTCGCACTCGTTCAACGTCTACTGAGGAACCGTATTGACCTAAAATCTTGGCGGCTTCAATTAGCAGGTCCTGATTCATCTTGTCGCGGTTTAGATCATCACCAGCCTGTAGCTCACGATACTTTAACTGCAGTTCAGCCAGCTCTTGACCTTGTGCGGATTGCATCTTGGCTGCAGTAACCTGAAGATCTGCTTGTGCCTTAATTTGATCTGCTTGCATCTTACCCTGCATACGCATCTGATCGCCCTGTAGCTTCGCCTGTGCCTTGATTTGTTCAGCTTGGATAAGTGCCTGTGCCATTGGATCTTGCTGTCCACCAGCCTGCTCTGCTGCCTGTGCTGCTTTCTCAGCCATCTCAGCCATTAGCTGCTGTTCAATTTCATTGCTCATAGGTGCATAATAGCGGTCTGCGTTCTTAAAGCCACTCAAGGCTAACGTATCTGCTAGTGTGTTTCTCATCTGCGTCATTGTAACAAGGCCATTGTCAGGGCCGTATGTCTGCCAGATTTGTTGCTGTGTGGCAAAGGTCTGCATCAATGCCGCTGCCTTTACATCTTCTTGGCCTGTTCCTAAGCCTACGTTGATCTCCATATCCATATCGGCATCCCAGACTTTTGGGTTAACCGCTACAAAATCACCATTCAGGCGCATCATCTGCTCATCTGGAGAGTTTTGAATGGATACGTTGAGCATTAGCTTAAATAGCTTCTTAGTACCCTCAGCAAGGTTCCTAGCCATCACTTCTAGCTGTCCTGCACTAGCTTGTGCTGTAAGTGCTGCACCTGTGGCTGTCGTGTTCTGTAAAGCATCTGCGTTTAAGCCCATGCTCATCTTGCTAATGCCTGTCTTTTCCTCCACCAACATATCCATATATTGTAATGCTGGTAAAGTTTGACCTGCTACGAAGGGAACAGTTAAAGGGTTTACTGATCCGATTTGTTCAGATCTTACAACAGCCCCTATCTCATTGTTCATAACGTCATCCATTTCAACGAAATCTGTTAAAACTTCTAGGCGTGGATTGTTTGTAAGGGCCACGTTATCCAATATGCCGCGCAATACGCTTGTCGTAGTATCTTGGTCGTTCATAACCAACTCAGCTAGTGAGCGACCGTAAAACGCATGCGGCTCTGGATCTACATGGAAGTCAGCAAATGGCGCCCTATCGCAGGGTTCCATCTCCAAAATCTCATAATCATTGCCGCCACACAAAAACTTATGAAGCGTTGGTATTCCTTTACCTGATACGTCTATACGCATGTATGCTTCTGTGACTGTGACAGATCTCATGGATGGGTCGTTAGGTGAATTATCATCGTCTGTGGTCTGACCAAAGCGTTGCTGCTTATCAACAGAACCAGAAATAGATTCATTATCTGAAGAAGATAAACCCTCTACTAAATCAGTATCAAAGCCCATAGCTATTAAGTCGCCTGCATACATATCAGTGCGGTGTAATACAATTAGAGCATCATCAATAGACTTTGCACCAGCATCAATAAAGAACTCTTCAGGGGGGACGCCCTCTATAACCATTTCCCCCTCTTCCCTCTTGTGGGATATGACCATGCTGTGTACGTTTCGGCTAACGTCCATGCCGAACTCGTCAATCTCCATAACCATCTCTTGGCTATGTTCATCAACTTCTACTTCGTCATCATCTATTAGGCTTTGCACTTCTTCGTCAGAAAGATTTTCGTAAGTGTATGATTTTGCTACAGTTTCAGTGTCCCATCGAACTTTAACAATACCAACCTTTTTAACCAGCGAGTCATGAATAGCGTTAGATAAGACATTATACCCACCTACTTTATTAAATACCCAATGAGTGTAAGCTGTTGCCTGTTCAGCATTAGCTACATCTTTTGCAGACTTTGGCGTGAACTCCACAAACTTGTCATTAGACAAAAACACACGCATAAGGCTAGGCTTTGCACCACGCACAACATCACGTACCTTGGTAGATACAACTTTAGAACGTCCTTCTTCATGCTCTAAATCTACCTTGCCATCAAAATAGCTTTGCGCTCGTTCACGCTGAAAACTTAAATCACCATCCACATAATCAATCGCTGATTGAATAGCCGCTTTAATCGCGCCTTGAATCTCATCTTTTTGCATCTTTGGCATTACTTAACTACTCCTGTGGCCCTAATAAACCGCCCACTAATGGCGCTGTAATCCTTGATTGTGTATATGGTTGTAAAGGCTGTCCACGTATGATTGCTTCTAGCTCTTTCTTTTGACGCATTATACCACGATCAGACAAGGCTTTAGCCCCTGCACCTGCTACAGTTACCGCTGCCATTGCTGGGTTTGTTGCTATAGCGCCAATATTTAAAGCAGTCATTAGGCCGTTACCAGTGGGTGATAGCTTGCCTATATTTCTCATCACATCAACACCGAAGTCACCACGTACAAAAACTTCCATTTGTTTCTTTTCTTCTACACTAAACCACCTAGAATTTTTAGGGTTAATCATTATATTTGTAACAGCCTGCCTATACTTATTAAATATATTTCCACCTGAACCAGATCCAGCAGTTTGCAGCTCTGCTTTCTTAAAAGCCTCATCAAGTAGTTCAGACTTTTTAAATAATGAATTGGCATGTCTGGCAATCTGCATAACCTCAGTGGATCCAGTATGGGCAAACATAGCATCATCAACTTCGTCAATCATATCCCTAATAATTGTTTTTTCTGCATCAGTTCCAGAAGTATGGCGTTGCCACAATCCCTGTCTAACTTTATCTAACTCAGTTAAAGTTAACTCTTTTCCTTTTTGCTTATTAATAAGATTAAATGCGGCTAATGCTTGCTTGTCAATGTCTTGGCTGTAACCTTGATTTTTAACTAAATTTCTTTCAATATTTCCAACCATCTTACCTATTTCTGCTGGTGCATATCTTTCACCAGATATTTCTGCAAACTTATACGCTTCTGTCTTTGATTTTTTTAAATTATCTATAGTTGGTGTTTTTACTGATTTACTAAAAAATCGGTCAAATACACCCTTTCCTACCTTCATCATCTTTTCTGAACCAGCCCCAAATAATAATGCAGGTATAGCTACAATGGCAGCATCCTTACCTCTATCTAGTACACTACCATCAGCAGACATAAACGCGTAAGGCATGGCAAAAGCCATTGAGTCTAAAGCCGCTTTTCCAGTAGGTTTAAGGTTTGTAAACTTACCTACTTGTGCTAGCTTTGCAGCAGGGCTTAGTATAGCTCCAGCAAGCTCTCCACCGATAGCTAAAGCAGGCTCTTTATCTCGAAAATCTTTTACCTTTCTGCTTTCTTCCTGCTGAATTGCATTAAAGTTTTGATTGTAGTCAGTGCTATAAGGGCTTAAACCCTCTGGTATAAATGTTTGAGCAAAAGCACCTAAAGCACCCATACCTTCATCAAGACTTCCTACAGAGAGTCCTTGACCAGTAGCCCTAACAGTACCAGCGACTTTATCAATTATGGGCATATTTACTTCTTTTTCAGGGCCACCATAAATGCTAGTAAACGCCTTAGCCATTTCTTGATCTGTAGTTCCATCTTGAAATTGGTACGACTTACCATCTGGCCCTTTGCGAGTTATCATTCAAATTTACCTGTTATTGGGTTCCATGTAGGAATGATTGAATTTGCGCTAGGTGCAGCAGGTGCCATTGAACCTCCTGCATTAGGGTAAGCGTTTGCTTTGCGCATAATCTCAGTATAAATTACCTCTAACCTTCCTAAGTTTTCTAGCAGTTGGCTTTCACTTTGATTTAAGTCAAGACTACCTAGTACCGAAGATAATAGCGTCATTTCTTGAGCGTTTATAGCACCTAAAGCACCGCCTGTTGGGCTTTCATTGCGCATTTGTTGAAGACGATCAAAACCAATGTTGCCTTTTATAGTGTTAGCTAAAGTTTCTGCGTCAGACCTAGATGATGCAGGAACATTACCAGCTAAACTACCTGTCGGGCCTGTTACAGGGTTTACCATAGTTTGGTTTGATAATAATTTTCTAAGCCTGCCAATGTCTTGTAAAACAATACCGCCAGTTCTTGCTGTAGTTCCTTGCGCCTCAACATCCTTACCTTCAAGCTCTGCTATTTTGTCTGCTGCTGGGCCTCCCTGTATTGGGCGTAAAGCCCTAGCACCTGAATCAGTTGTATAAACTTCATATCCTGTTGGTATAGTACCCATCTCAGAGCTAGTATTAATATCTATATTAGTACCTCCCCCACCTATACCCGACAACTCTTGAGTGTCCACATTTAGTTTATAAACCTTATTAGGGTCTAGTCCCATAGCTTCAGCAGAACTGCCTGTAATTGTCTTAAACTTTCCTTTACCTCTGTTTCTCGCTTCGGTAACAGCAGCTTGAGGCGTTAAAAACCCACTAAGCAAGTCTTTTGAAATATCAGGGTACTTATCCCCTAATATCTGCAGTGCTTGAGCAGTGTGACGCTTTAACTTCTCAGCCTCTAACTTATTGCCAGACCTTAAAGCAATCGACTCGCGTTTACGGTCAATACCCTTCTGTTGGCTATCATAATATCCCTGACTAGCATTAGGATTCATTGTGAAGCTATTAAAAAGTTGACTCATTTGAAGCCACTTCTCACGCTCTGCTAGTGGATCTTTTGCCTCGCTAATTGGAGTCATAATTGAATCTAAAATGCCCATCATACACCCCTTAAAATGCCTTAATACCAGAACCCAATTTTAAATAATCCATCAAGCCCATTTCATTAGACTTGGTAACGCTTCCTACTGCTGGAGCCTGCCCTACTGCCTGCAATAAATACTGCAAGCTATTAGCTGGTGCGTTTGTATATCCAGCGTATTGGCCCTTAGCGTCATTAATTAGCTGTTGGTTCATTGCCTGCTGCTGCAAGCCCTGCTGATCCATATTACCTTGAATTGTCTGGCCCATGCCAAAGCCTAAGTTAGACAAGTTACCAAGCTGTGAGCCTGCATTTAGACGCTGTTGAGAGCCTTGAAATCCTGCCTGCTGATTAGCCATGCTAGCTTGTCTAGCCATGTCCTGCGCGTTCTGATAGCCGCCCATTCGCAGTCCTGAAGCTGTACGTGCTGCCTGATCTGCAAATCCGCGATTAGTCTCTGCTGCTGCAATACCATGCCGTGAACCACCAAAGGCATTAGCCGCACCTGCTTGTGCGTCACCTGCGTTCTGAGTCATTAAGCGACTACGCTCTAGATCACCTAGAGACTGCTGCACTACTTGAGACTCATACGGGTTAGTGTACTGCTGCAAGTTAGCTTGGCTAGGTGCGCCAATAGCCATAGGTCGATAACCCATCTCATTAGATGCGCCCTGTTGTGCCTGTTGAATACCTTGCGCTGCTGCTTGGTTGACGTTAAAGCCTTGAGGCTGTTGCATCTGTTGCGCTGCTGCTTGGTTGACGTTAAGGCCAGCAGGATCTGGATTTGTACGTCGCATATTACTCATGCTAGTTTCACTAGCCATAGGCGGTAAGGTTCTTGGGTCTATAGCTTTCCCACCTCTAGGGGCTACCCCACCATGTGGCACAAAAGGATGCTCCTCAGATATAGGATTTCTAAAACCACCTCTTGGGGTTACTTGTGTGTTTCCGCCTGCTGGTGCTGCCATAATCTTATTCCTTAACTTGTAATAGTTACTTTAGTAATGTGCTTGCCAGTTACCTTAGCAACCATTCCAATCATAAATATAGGTGGGTACATAACAGCATGTGCAAGTGCTGCTTTAGGGTTAAGTTTACCACCATTAACGCGGTTCTCATAAAAGTCGTTCATTACCGAAGCTGAAAACTCACCATCTTTATTCAATAGGTTGTCGGCAATAACCTTACCCCAAACGTCATACCCATCACGCCACCATTGAGGCTGCTCAAAATGCCACTTGTGCATCTTGTATACGCGCCTGTTAGAAGTCCAATTGCCGTTATCTCGCATCTTGGTACAGCAGTAAGTGCCACCACCGCTAGAACCAGCAGATCCACCATCACCACCGCCACCACCACCGCCACCACCGCCACCACCTTTACCGCTATTCTCTACTATTTTCTTTGGCTTAACTTTCTTTTTCTTACCAAACTTAACGGCATTACCAGAACTGTCTTTGATAACATTGCCAGCTTTATCGCCCACCGTTCCAGAACTCTTACCGCCAGTAGTGGCCTTATCTTTTTGTCTATCTTCTGCTGCTTTAGCTATTTTTGCTGCTTTAGCCTGCTTCGCGTCATAAGCAGCTTTATCATCAGCTATCTTCTTAGCCTTTGCTTTAGCCAGAACTGCATCCTTAGCTTGCTTTGCTTTAAGGGCTTTATCTGCAGCATCTTTAGCGTCTTGAGCTAGTTCATCCTGTAAGCCTGTCTGTAGGTCGTACTCGCTAGTTAACTGATCTGCAAGCAAACCTTTTATAACTGGGGTTTGAGACTCCATTACAGGATTACTAACAGGGCTACTAATCTGTGGAGCATCATAAGGAGTAGTTTGAGCGACTTGGCTAAAATCTTCTTCCACGCCCATTGGAAAGTTAAAGTCTGGAACTTGATTTGGTGCTAAAGTCTCCACCTGCTTAGTAGGAGTATTAGCTTCTGTAAAATTTTGACCAGCACCATACAAAGCATACTGATCTGCAAGTTTTTGTGCTTCATACTTATCAGAAGCCTGATTCATTTGATTTACAGCTTCTGCCTGAGTCATAGATGGGCCGCTAGTTTGTGACAGTAAGCCATTACTAGGGCTTGGGGTAAAACCATCTGCTAACCCTTGACCATAATCAACAGCCTGTTTGATAGCCCCAATAGGTGTAATGCTTTCAATAAAGTTTCCAACATTCTCACCAAAACCTATTGGTCTACGTCCTGCCTCACCAAAACTCATATCTTTATAATCAACAACGCCATCACCGCTAATGTCTTCTGTTGGGGTGCTATAGTCGTATGGATTGTACTGGCTGTTAACGCCAAAATAATCACCATCGTTATTACCGCTACTATTACCGCCACCACCAGTAGGAGGAATACCACCACCATTGCCACCACCGACATTACTAAACATCTGCTGCACTTGCTCTGGGCTAGCCGCATAGTTGTTTTTAGCTGGGGCGCCAGTAAACGGATCTATAAACATATCAGCCATAGCTTGGAACTGAGCAGGGCGATTAGCTTGGAATTGGTCAACAGACTCTTGATAAAGTGGGGCGCTAGAATAGCCTTGCATGCCGTTTGCAAATGTCTGGGCCTGTGGCATTCCTGCCATCGCATTAAAGCCTTGAGGGGCTAAACCAAAGGCGCTAGCTGCATTGCCAGTAGACTGCATACTTTGCTGCTGCATAGGTGATAGCGCGGCAACGTCTGGCCCGTAATAAGGCGTATACCCAATCTTAGATACATCATTTGCTTTGTTTATGTTCTGAATAGCAGCATTTTCTAACCATGCTGGGATCTCAGTAGTCTGTGAACTTGAGCCGCCTTTGGACATTTTAAAACCTCTTCTCTAATAACACTAGCTGGGCTTGCCAACCATCATTTTTTAATGCTTTAACCCAACCTTTACGGCCTGTCATGGTAAGGCTTTCACACCCTTGGCTAATAGCCCATTGTACCACACTAGGGTGCATACCTAAAATCTCTTCTAAATCACCACCACCTAAAAATACATGCAGAACCTTTTTCTGTGGGTAGACCGTTATCTCTGTTACTAGGCAGGAATCCTTAGCAGGCCATAGCTGCATCTCACCAGCCAGAATAGACTTTACAATATCCTCATATAAATGAGTGCCACCGCCATACTCTAATGCCGATTCTATCCAACCTTTGCAGCGTTCTAGTTCATTCATGGGTTATAAAAGACAAACTGATTTAGATCTTCAGACAAGAAGGTTTTTTGAACAATGCCATAAGGGCAAAAATGTTCTGTAACGACAGTGATAGTGTCGTACCTAATTTTATTCCACTCCACCTTTAGAGCTAAGTGTCTTTTGCCTGCTTTTCTATCCATATCGAAGTTGTCATAACCGTCTAGTGTCTTCCACTTCAAGGGTGCTTCTCTTCCATCTAATCCCCCGTAAACCGATAGAGTCCTAAATGTGCAAGTACCTTCAACGTAAAGAGCGGTTATGTAAAGGTCATTGTGCTTAGGTGCAATGTTTACACGGGTTACGCTATGGTAAGGAGGTTTTGGCGTAAAAAGCTTAATCGCTAAAAAAGCAACAGAGCCTATTGCTAGCATTGCTAACGCTTCTATTAAATAGCGTTTAGCAGACTTCCGTTTAACTGTCAAGACCGCCTCCAATAACCCACGATACGATGGCAGCAATAAACAATGAAGCTATTGCTTTAAACACCCATCCTCGCGTTTCTACTATTTTGTCAACAGTGCTACCTACCGCTGAAGCCTCACCCTTTACTGTAAGCAAGTCCTTCTCAACTGTTCTAAACTCATCATTTAGCGCATCAAGTTCTGAGTGCAATTGACGTACCTTTAACTCAAGCTGGTCAACTTGATAATTTAACTTGTCTGTCACTTGTATATCCTTATATCAATGCAGGTATTAGATTGGTGTTTGATTCGATACCAGTAATTTTATCTAACTTGGCTTCTTGCGCTTGCGTTAGCCCTGCAGACTCAACTAAAACGGCTTGTACAGGCGTTTCCATATTAGTTTGCCTATGCCACCTACCGAGTGTTTCTGCCATTGGAGTATCTCCTTCTTGCGTATAGACGTATCCGCTAATGGTCGTCACTCCATCAGCTTCTTGTGGCCTAATTCGCCAGCCTCGCTGTAAGAACAGATACAACGCAATTGGAGCTGAACCGCCCAACTGCGTCATCCCTACCCCATATTTGAGGTTATCGTCGAGAACTGACCAATCAACCATAGCCGTCCATATCTGACGGCCCGAAACATTAAACGAATCAAGCTGTATTATTCTTTCGGTTGGGTAAAATTGAATAGCCATTATCAATCCTTACAAGTAGGCGCGATCTGTTTCTGCAACAAGTCCAATAGTGATAACTTTAGACTGCGTTAACGTCCCGACCGCTACAGCAAACTTAGAGAAGTTTGGAGCAATTCCGATTAGGGTTACTGCTTTATCCGTACCAGCAGATGCGGCAACTGAGTCGTTGTCATAATCGAAGGTAAATGGAATTTCAAGGGCATCAATAACACCAGTAATAGGGTTTCCAGAAGCGTCATTAACAGTGACTACTCCGTTACCGTCCTCTGCATAATCGTTGTTAGCACCGTCAGGGGAAGTATACATCAAACGGTAACTAGAACCTAGTTGAACCATGACTGGGTTAAACGTTAATTTACCAGCGGCCTCAAATGGGTTCGCCCTTGCAGTGCCACCTGTATCAGCAAAGGTAATGCGGTTTGAGTCTTCTGGTGCTACGTCATCAATGAAAACACCCGTGGCTGTGTTTAGTGTATCGCCAACAAACGAGCAAAGCACATCAGCCGTCTGGCCAATTACACTGCCTGAGCCGCTGTCAATGTCACTCGATTGACGTAACAGATATTGGCACTTTGTGTACACTTTTTCTAACGGCGCTCCATTGGTATTACTTATTATTTTTCGGTAGTTAAAGTTACTACCACCTATTAATCGACTTTGGTCGGTTGTAAAATATTCGACTGTAATTCCGTCATACGGGTAGCTGTTCATTTGGTCGTCTAGGTCAGATATTTTTAAATCATCTTCATTAGATAGCAGCAGGTTAACAATAAACGCGCCAGTAGCTGTTTTACCTGTGTCTGCCAAAACAGAATCTTTGAATTTTTTACCCTGCTCACGCACAAAGCCTTTGAAGAAAGTGCGCTTGTCAAAATCACCATTATCGGCATCACCAAAAACTTGAATACCCTCATTACACTGATCTGTAAAAGTAAAGTTTGTTGGCGGGTCGCTAGGGTCAAGCTGGTAATATAATTGAGAACCGTCGTTAACTAATCCCAAGCCACCCATACCTGCATGCTGTCGAGTTAAAGCCCCTGCTCTATTGTATTCGTTCCAGCCACCATCCCTCTGCATCGCTCTAGTTGCGTCATTCTTTGGCCCCCATCCATTGGCGTTGCCGCCTGCGTCTATACCAAAGAAAAACTGTCCCGATAACGCGTCAATGGCGTTCATGGGAAACGGGCTATCTTGATATGCCTCAGTAGCCCACAAGTCGACAAACTTACCGTACAAAGCCTGTATAGTTACGCCGTCTTTTTCATTTAAGCCTGCTGCACCATCGATAAATTCGTAAGTACGGGCCGACTCGTCAATAATCAAATTAGTACCGACAATGAGGTCTGATCTTGCTTTTAAAGTAGCCATTTTTTAAATTTCCTTTGATAAAATAATGTAATTTGTATTTGAGTAGCGTCTCAATCCACCACTCAACCGCTGCTCTTTAACGGCTTTAAAGGTACAGCCATCTGGTAGTTCCAAGTCATCAATATTTTCAAATGTTAGCCCGATATACTTGCCGTCTGTCGTTTCGATGATTTGCTGCATTAAAGGTAATTCCTATCAAATATTAGTTGAATTGGTAAAGTTTGATTTTCGCCCGAAAGGTAGTATCCATACGAGAAATTTGGGGTGTAGCCCTGAAGAACAACGCCAATGTCTACGTACTGCGCCCCCACATAAACATACTCAAAATCATTACTTGCCTGAGCGTCTACACTTGCAATAACTATGTTAGTACCAGCCTCCAGAATAAATACATCAGCGCCTGTTTGGTTCACCTGAACAGTCAGCGTTTTGTCTGGGAGGATAGTCCCAGAGGAATCTGTAAGCGCCCCTGTAGCTTTTGCTCCATTGAGTCTGGTTATAGTTGAAGTGGTGGTTATAGCACCAGTGTAAGTGCAACCATTTAAAGTTAACGACCAACTGCCAATATTAACAAAGTCAATAACAAACATGTCATCATCGGCTGTACTATTCGCAGTCTGCGCTAATTCATGATGATAAAAATCAAAGAGTGTTTGTGAGTTGGTATCTCCAGTAATCACTATAGATTTATTGGTAAAATCTAAAGTTATCCCAAGGATTGCTGATGCCTGTGCTTTAGTGGATACAAGCCTAACGTTGTCACTCGCTCCTAAAAGCTCGGTAGAACGTGAGCTATAAGATAAGTTGGTTTTTGCAATCGGGATTATGCCATATTTCTTAATATAAAGAGAAAATGGTTCATAAGACACTGCTTCTGATGTGTCTATGGCAATCTTTGTCCAGTCGTTAGTGATAACAAGACCTTTTTCATTGGTGCCTATTGAAGTTGAGATTATAGTGCCATCTGAATTTGATGTTAGGGTTTTTGTTTTAATAGGTGAATATGGACTTGCATTTTTACCCGTAGTCCAACCAGCATCACCATTTACATCTATTAGTGCAATCAGCGCATCTTCGACAGGTACACCCGTGGAGTCCTGAATTTTAATGTCTACAGAATAACCTTCATACATTATTCCTGTTCCATCATTGTTATGCCATTTAAAAGCTTTGTCGTAGCCCACGGGGAAACTTGTATTCCAGAAGTAGGCTTCTTCATAAAATTGATAAAGAAATACAGGCGTATTAAACAAAGGGTCGTTGGGCGCATCTCCAAAGTACGCTAGATCAAAAACATCTGCGCCCTGCAGATCATTTTGGTCACTCCTTGGACTTAGTATTCCTGAGAATACTTTATGTCCAAAACTGTTGATAGGTTGTTCGAGTGTCATTAAGCCAGAACGTTCTCCGAAAAAGTTACAATTCTTTGTATCGGTGTTACTATCTTCAAGCAAAACTATATCTCTAAAAGTACAGTCATAAGCAGTAAATTCGTCAGGGTTTACTTTTTGGTTAATGCGTGAAAGTTTGTTAGACCCATAAGCAGTACCTTGCATTTTATTGATAATATCCAACCCGTAAAAACGTGTAGTGCCTTCCAGTGCCACCTCAACATAAGCGTTGGTACTACCTTCGCTCAAGGTGTTACCGTGGTTGCATAGAGTTATGGTACCGCCTTCTCGTCCCTTGCCGTCAATTGACATACCAAACTGTACAAATCCACCAGCATTTGATTTTAAGCGTTTTTTGTCCGTATTAAATATTAAACTATTTTTCACACCACCGAACACGCCTCCAGATTTAACTTCAACACTGCCAACTTCCACCGCCACAATCTTGCCTCTTGGATCCCCGATATAAACCGCCTCTACACCACCGTTTTCGGGAACATCCGTCAGATCAGTTACATCGTAGCTAATTGTAAAGCCTGTTGTATTATCTGGTTGAGTCTCCCAATCTTCATAGACTGTAACAGTGCTGGATGTTGAGCTTAGAACACAACGGCTTTGGCCTGCTCCTGTTCCACCTGTCAGATAGATAATTCTTGACGCCCATGATGTACTAAAACCTGAACCTGTCAGAGTATTTACTGAACCTCCTGACGCAAAACCAGTGGCAAAGCCAGAATCGATCTCAATGTCTAAACCATTTATAGTTATACTCATTTATGCCTCTGTTACGCTGGTCAATACGCCATTAGTGTAATTAAGTGTTTTTGTAATTATAAAGCCAGCAGAATTAGTATTCACTATCTGGGTTAAAGCGCCTGCTGTATATGTAAGTGCCTTTGTCGTTCCGCTGCCATACGTTATAAGCGTTAATACTCCAGCAGTATAGGTAAATACTGGGTTATTGAGCGTTTCCGTTGCTGATAGCTCGACCCATGCACCATTTTTAGAGATTACAGGGTATCCGCTTCTATCCCATAGAAGTACGCCATTCTCTGCTGCAGACTCAGTAGAACCTTTGTGTCTTAAGGCACTACGCGTTGCTGCTAGCCATGTTACTAGACGTTGCGCCCATTGCTGCCAGTTCCCACCTACAAGTGCTGGTGGCCTATCTTGGAGGCTCAACGCTTGCCGCCTTGCTTAACTTCCAATCTATTAATACCAACACGCCAATCATTAGCACTAACCCCTTCAATGCGTATCCTGATTTGTCTGCCAGTGAAGCGTAGGCTAGTGGGATTTGCCATATTAAATGGGCCGTATGTTCTTTCCAAATCGTTGGGATAAAATCTAGTTTTAAAAGTTGCGTCAACATCGCCCTGAGTTTTCTCATCTGGTATCATTTTAGTAACGGACATAACATTCTCACCATCACCAATAGATATTGGGCCTGACTCTGCAAATGGTTCTACACCATCATAGTTAAATCCGATTTCATGTTCATATATTTTGTAGGTCGTTGCTGAAGCCATTAGTGGTTGTCGGTACGCGCTTGCGTCTACACCCGATGTTCTATCCATCAACCCAATAGACCACGTTTTATCGTTGTAGTTAAATACAACATATCGGTCATTTTCATTAGAAGAACCTGAAGGATAAAACCACCAGATCTCACCAAAGGCTTTATTTGATACTGAGAAGACTTTGCTAATCTGGCTATGGTTTATATCTGAAAAGACATAATCACCCACGTCACAATCAACTTCAACTACAGATCCCCCAGTGTATGAATAGAAAGACCTACGACCCATCCACATAGCCCCTAGATCCACAACAGATACCGCTAAAGATGATACTATGCCGCACGATGTGCCAACTCTCTCTATGCCAAACACATAAGGGGGGCCACTATACGTTGCTGCATGGGCATCAGTATCAGTAAGTATTAATGTCTGACCCTGAACCTTAACACCGCATTGTATACGTCCATCTGTCTGTAGCTCTATACTTCCAGCTTCGTTAGTCGCGGCTGCAGTCCATACAGTGTTATCTTCACGGTCTGACCATGCAAGGCTGCGAGGATTTCCACCTGCACCTAAAGCCATAAGAAAGCGTTCATCAGTCACTACAACAGACCTATTACCAACAGGGGCGTTAGCAATAAGTGCAGCAGGAGTGGCGCTATTTAAAGCCCACTCATAGATCTTGCCATCAGCATTTGAACAGGCTATAAGGTTTTGGCCCCAAGATTGCAAAGACCATGATGTAGCAGGTACAGTTAATAGAGTCTCCTGTCTAGGAACTCCAAACCTCTCAACCCCGTAATATGAGTTACCAAAGCCAATTGGATTAGTAGCATTTTCATCACCAACAGTTAGACCTGCTGGTGTTATATCTGCACGAACACCGCCAGAATTATAGTAATAGAGCTTATTATATGTGCCTGCAGCAATGTAACGGGCCGATAAATTATCCATCCATGTGTGCATACCACGGATCTTAGCATTAGCAGCGTTAGGGCTACGTGTACGCCATCCACCAATAGGCCGTAAAGTGTTATCGTGCCACCTTACCAGATTAGCATCACGCCACCGTCCAGACCCCTGTAGGTCTGTACCATTGCGGTAAATTCCTGCAGGTAGGTCTAAAGGGATCAGTGCCATAATTACTCTTCCAGTGCTTCAATACGTGCTAGGGCTTCTTGTAATGTCGCCACAAGTATCGGAACTATTTTAGCTTGATCGATTCCTTGGTAATCTGGGATAGAACGAGTAGCCATAACTGCTGGAGTAGTCTCACGCCATTGCTGACCATCTTCTAAGGTTTCAGGCTGCTCAACGTCTGAGCCATGTATTACCTCGGATACGGCTGGAGTAGTTATTACAGTTTCCATCGTTGGAACTTTAGTAGTTACTTCAACTTCAACCTCAGTAGATACACCATCAACATCTTGTCGTTGCACAACAGTCTCAACTAGATCAGTAGTCACACCTTGCTCTGTGGTTTCAACAATAGTCTCGCCAGCTAGGTTAACGTATGAACCTGTTTCGACTGTTTCCATGACTTGAGATTCAGTAGCAACTTCTGCAATAGCTGCTGTATAAACATCACCTGTTGCTGGGCTAACTTCATACTCTTCGTCAACCATTCCATTGTGAGTGCCAGTAGCCGCTGCTGGTATAACTGCCTGCAATTCATGTGCTAAGAAACCGTCTACACGCTCACCGCTAGAAATCCACTCAAAGTTAACTGGCTTTAGCTGCATAAATGTAGCTGTAGCACCTGTCATTGGCTGCCAGTCAGTCTTTAGGCGGTAGTCTGAAGATGTGTTGTAGGATGTGCTAGATCCGCTTGTTACAATATTGCCGACCATGCCGTTAGGGTTGAAAAACTGATGATGATTTTTTCCTGCGGTAGATGTTGTTGACGATAAAATGCGAGCTTCATCACCAGAACTTTCAAGAATAAAACCTACTGTTGCTCCTGTCGAACTAAATGAGCCAGCTTCAATATCTCCAAAGTTATCAATAGTCATGGCAGTATCCCAGATTATCGCTGAGTCTGCTGCACCACTCGCTGCCGTGAAGAAGGTGTGTACGCCTAGATGCTGCTGATATAGGGATGAATAACCTGCGCCATTTGCACCAATGCGCTTCCACTGTCCATCGTTGTAATTGTTAGCGCCTACTAAAACAGCATCTCTATCGGTTCTGCCGTGAATATTCGCTCCAGTTCCTAACTGAAGAGCAACGTGATTACTTGCCCAATCCTCTGGAATTACACCAAGACCTACGTTGCCAGATGAATCTATTCTCATGGCTTCGGTCATAGCTCCACCGCTTGTGCGGGTTGTAAACTTTAAGCCTCCAGAATAATTGCCGCTAGTCCCGTTCTCTTTAAAACCTTGAATACCACCCATGTTAGTAATGTTAGATGAGTCATACTTGGCTCTAAATACAATACCGCCACCCACTCCTGCTGCATATGCAGTAGTGTCTGTGATAATGACGTTAGATACTGCGTCACCAGACGCTACTGTGCCTCCATGAAGCTCAAGAGCTTGCACTGGAGAGCTAGTACCAATACCTACGTTGCCACCAGCATTAATAGTAATAGCTGTTTCTGTAGAATTATCATCAATACCTGTAGACTCAAAGCCAGTAATGGGGCCTGTCATAGCGCCGCCAGATTTAGGCAAGGCAGCGGAGGATAAATCATCAGAAGATTTCATCTGGGTATCGATGAGATCCATATCGGTATTTAGCTTGGCTCCCCAAGTATCCTCTGACGCTCCAATTTCTGGCTTTGTTAAGCCGTAATTTGTGGTAGTTGTATCAGCCATGTTAAAAATTCCTATTAGATAATCTATTTACTATTATACTACAAATCAACCCATGAGGTGCTACTGGTTGGCAGCGCATCCCAATCAGCAGAATCTACTGGTTCAGGTTCGTATTTAAGTCTTCCCGTTGCCACAGTTTGTGACAAAGCATTAATAGCAGCCAGCCCTATTAGTGTAACTACTCCATTGGCTATTGTGCCTGAAGTAACAACTATAGAAGACCGCCCCGAATAATCAGCTACAGCATTGGCTACGACTGAAGATAATGATTCAATACTGGCAATGCCTAATCTTACCAATTGCCCATCGGCTACTGTACTAGACTCTGCATCGATCTGTGAGAAACCTAACACCACCTTTTGACCACTGGCAGACAATAAACTTGCAGCGTCTATTGTAACTACTGAATTAGCTATAATTGCAGCATTAGCTGTAACAAACGATTCCGCAGAAACTATTGCAAAAGCATCTACATTGGTGGTATTGCCGTATACTCCAGCACCATAAAGACCCCTTGCATACAGGTTTTTATTACCAAATAAACTGGAGCCATAAAGACTTGAGCCGTATAAGCTAGGCATTACTAGCTTAGGGTTACGTCAAAATCACCAGCTTGGAAGCGAAATACATCGCCAACACCAATAGCCTTGCTAGCAGTAAGTGCTGTTTGGGCTAGCATATTACCACCAGATACCGAATCAAACACTGCTGTATGCGTTATAGTTCCCCATACACCAGTAGCCGCTGAAAATTCAACAGCAGAAGGGTTATCTACAGCACCAGCAGTAGCAGCATCAAAATTCATAGATTTACGCGAATATGATCCACCAGTACACTCTGTACCACCACCAGCCGCATTTGTGGCAGATGTGAATAAACCAATATAAACATTTGCAGGTGCGGTATAGGGAGTGGTTCCTAGCACATGGTCTAAAACTTTATTGTCTAAAAAAGTGGTAAATGACATTAGTATGATCCTATTTTTAAGCGTAGGCCTGAGCCACTAGCTGTTGATTTACTGCTAGCGTCATTAATTCGCTTTACAGCCGTTGTATATAATGCAGCCCATGTTTGAGCGCGTTCATCTTCTTTCAAAAATGGTGCTGAATGCAGCAAAGCACCATACAAATAAACATCAGGGTAATGAGTTAAAAGCCAGTTAGTAGTAACTGAAGCTGATAGCTCTGGAACTTTTTCATAGTATAACAGAATTGCAGACTGCGACCCACTTGGAGTTGGGAATACCTCGAACTGAGATGAGTTTAGCGCGTAGCTGTGCGGTATACCTGTAGCATCATCAACCCTAGCCCTAGCTGCCTGCATGGACGACAGAGACATATACTCAAGGTCTACAGTGCCGTTAGCAGTCATGTGAAAGCGTATGGTCTGGATCCAATCGGAAGGGATACCAGTAAACTGACCATCAATGGTAGTCTCTGCTCTCTTCTCCATCCTCCAGTGCCTTACCTCATTGCTGATAGAAGACTCTGCTAGTGCAATAAAGTCTGGTATATTAGCTGTCAAATCATCACGGTTTAACCAACCAGCGATAGATGTTTGCAACTCTGCGTATGTTGAAATAGCCATTAAAGCGTCCTGTAAGTTTTAATCATTATACCTTAAAGTAGACCTGCAGGCATATTGTCTTGATCGTTCATAGAGTTAGCCCCTAGAATACCAGCCCCTGTAGCTGATATGGCTGTTATCACGCCATTAGAATCGATCTTAAAGCCCAACCTGTCCAACTCTTTTAGTAGCTTATCGTCAATCACACCACCCCAAGTCCCAACCTCCATAGCTCGCCTAGGGGCTTCCCTAGTGCTGAGAAGATCCGTACCTTGAGGGCCGCTAGTAAACTCACCTTTTTTATCCATAGCCCTAGCTAATCGCTCTGGATTTAAGTCCATTGCGGTAACATCTGTATCTAATGTGCCAAGGTATTTTCCACCTACGCTAGATGGGTAAGTCGCATTACCACCCCCAGCAACTGATCCCCTACTCATATCGAATAGTCCAACATTCTGAAATCCACTTACAGGGGCGTTTAACTGAGATTGGTCAGACACAGCAAGCCTAGCTTGCGTAACAGATATCCCACCCTTATCCCTATAGTTTTTGTCCATATAGTTCATTAAACTTTTACGGGCTTTATCTGGTAGCAACCCGTACTGATCTGCGCTTTTAGGGTTATCTAGCCCAAGCCAATCAGGTATTACTTTTTTAATGTCAGCGTTAAGGGCTTTCTTGGCCTTACTTGGCATATTCTCTGCTGCGTATGAAAGCATGGTTTGACCTGTTTTATGGGCAAAATCACCACCTGTCGGGGCCATTCTCCAAGGAAGGAATATAGGATTATTACCTGTCCTTGCCTCCATTTCTATAGCAGCTTTCATCATTTGAGGCGTTACACTATCACCAGATGCCCACATATCTGGATGGCTTCTCATATAGTCTTGACCACCAGTAAGCGGTACACCATATGCCAATCTCTTATCTCCAATTCCCTCAAGTACACCACCTGCAGCAGTGCGGTCAGACATCGTTGTAACGTATGGCTTACCCTCCAGATCCTGTAAGGAAAGCCTACTAACCGATGCAATATCTTTAGATTTATTTACGTTTGGTCTATATAAAGTTTCTTCAGCTTTTCGAGGACTATAACGAGGGTCGTATTCAGACCTGCTGTATTGTAGGTCATCAACATATCTACCTGTGCTGTCAACCTTCCCTACACCTGCCCTCTTACCCATATTCCTAGCAGCAGCAACCATGCCCATCTTACCGCCACCTGTAGCTATATCAATTAGGTCTAGCTCTGGTGATACATTAAGCAAGCCTTGCGCTTCTGGGTTCTGCTGGTAATAAGGTACAGGGTCGTTTACACGCTGCATGAAGGTAGCTTCTGCTGCCTGCATTTGATTTAACAGCCCTTGCTTACCTATGCTAAGGTCTGGCCTATCTGCAAGCAATCCAGATCCAATAGAACCAGCAGCCTCATATCGCCTCTGCTGATCCATGTAGCTATCCAACAAGCCCATTACACACGCCCCCAAATTGCCATCTCTAACATAGCGTCTGAGGTTTCTTGCATGCGACTAGCAACACCAGATCCAGACTCTACAGCAGCTATGAACTCATCATTGTTTAAGAACTCAACTGCAGCCCCATCCCAATCACCAGCGTTAATCAACCTCAATGTTGCAGGGCTACCACTTAGACCACCCCTATAGGTTGAGTCTAATAGCCGTAACCTTATAAATGCTGGTAACTCGTCATAGGCTGGAACTATCTGTCGCGTCCTATCCTCAAAGATGCTAACCACCTTATCAAACGGCATACGCAAGTATCGGCCTGTCTGACCAAACCCACTTGTTAATACATCTTTAGTGTCTAAGTATGGAGATTCAGAGTAACCTTCTAAGCTAGCAATGTGATGCTCGGCATCAGTCAGCGGCCTACCTAGAAGACCCTCAGCTTTATCTGTTGCGTCCTTGCCATGAAGGTGCATCAGTAACCGCGCGGCTTAGATACTGGCTTTTTAACTTTCTTCTTCTTCATGCTATCACCTCCACTGATTAATGATTAATTATACCACGTTTATACGATACCTTTAAGGCCTCTCTTCAGTGGTCCCTTGTGCTTCTTGTTAGTCCTTCCTAGCTCACCTGACGTAAATGCCTGCGCCATCTGTCTAAGTGCGTCAGCGGCCTCTGAGTGTCCTTCAGACTTGTCTGGAGTAGATAGCCACCGCTTATCGCTGTTAGACCACTTACGTCTATACGATTTAAGGTGATCTAGTCCTTTGCTGCAGTTAGTTTCGTGGAACCAGATGTAGGGGAACATATCACCCGTTTGTTGGATACCCCATAGGATTGCATCAATTCGCGGAACGATGCGCCAGTTACAAGACGGCATTAGCTGCTTTAACATCTGCTTTGGCGACTTGTTATCTAGCATGCCTTGGCGCTTATGGTCTGCATCATGAGGTAGATAGCACGTATCAAAGACCAGATCTAAATCCTTTAGCCATTTGATAACGTGTGAATATGGCTCGTTCCATGCCTCATAGAAGTGGATACAACGATACTCAAGGCCAACAGCTTGCACTACCCATACAGCACAACCATCGCTTGCCCCAATATCAAAAAATGCCATACAAGGCTGCGACCTTATAATAGGTAAGTTAGAGATCCTACCACCTTCCTTAGCCTCGTTGATTTCACGAAGCCAATATGCGCCCTCTGGATACTCTAAGAAGTCACCCTCCCAGATATGCCCATAAGTGTCTGGCCTACGCTCAAAGTCTTCTAACCTCTCCTGCTCTAGTACGCTGGGAAACCAAGGGTTATCTGTGTGATTTAACGCCACAATCTTACTATTGGCTGGTGGGTTTAGCCTGTAGCGTTCATGCGTTGCAGAATCCTTTGATTCAGGGTTCCACGTTACCCAAACCTCTGAGCTATCTTCCCGTACTGTGGGAATTAGCTTACGCCATGCAGATTCACTTACGGTTTCACCCTCATCTACCCATGCCAGTAGCAAACGGGCCTTAGACTTGATGCTATCTAGGTTGTGACGTAAGCCAGCAAATACATAAGTTATGCGACCATCTTTAGACCTAATGTATCTTTCACCGATCTCATAGTAATTCTCTAACCAAGGCACTGAGCGTATAGCAGACTTAACCTCCTCTAAAGAAGATTCTTCTAGCGAGTTTAAATGCTCACGCCCACATAGTATCTGTCCAGATATGCCTGAACTGCCAAATTTGTAACCCCATACAGCAGTCATTAAAGCAAAGCTGCGCGTCTTACCAGATCCGCGCCCACCAAAACTACCACGGTATCGAGCTTCCCCTTCAAACACTGGTACTAATTTAGGTGGTAGTTCTATGTCTGCTTTAGACACTACAGATCACCAAACTCTTTAGCCACTAACTGGATAACGGTAGGGGGGGCCATAGATCCATCACTGCTGGTTTGATCTACCTGTGACTTCTCTGACAACCCATGCTTACCCATCAATAGCTTAACTAGGTTAGCATTCATATCGCCACCTAGACCGCCATCCATAGCCACGACAAACTGCATTTGCTTTACCTTAGCTAATATATCCTTAAACTCTTTGTTTTCTTCAGCCCATCGGTAAAGCGTAGTGTCAGCTATGTCTAAATATAAGCACATATCTTGATGGCTGGGTATCAAACGCTCATACTCTAATAAGTATCTATTAGCTTTCTCTAATAAAGCAGGTGTGTACTTTGTTGGTCTAGCCATTGTTAATAGCCTCCTCTAGTTTCAACCACTCGTCAGTGTGTAATATTGCTACATGGTCATTAGAACCACATAAAAATACTTTATAAAATACACAAGGTGGTTTTATCTTGTAAAGTATAAGTTTTCCAGTAATCTCTACAACATGAGATACCATGCTGGGGTTTACATATACATAGTCATTTGAATAACCATATTCAATAGAATCATCATCTTCAGGATAATTAAAACACCAAGGTTCTCTTTTTATTATCTTTAATTCAATCAACATAATCTTATCCTTTCTGCAGTGTCCACCCTGTGGCAGACCTAACTCAACAGTTAATTTTAACACTATTAGCCTATCATTTCCATGTATTCTGATAATGTCATACCTAGTTCTTTGGCTGCTTTTATGTCAGCAACCCCTGTCCTAGCCTTTTGTGATGCAATGGCTTGGTCATTAAGCATTTTCGCATTACGACTTAAGATCTCTTTAGCTTCAGTCTTTGTGTAATACGTTACCTTGTACCCTTCCTGTCTCATTATAATATGCCGTTAACAAACCATATCCAGCATACTATCCCAATAACAACGCCTAAGCAACTAACTGCTCTAGTTACCATACACTGCCTGTGTGCAATCTTGTGTACTATCTTAGTAGGTTTTAAGTCAAAGTTATTATTCATTGTCTTTTCTCCTCTTTTGCAAGTGCTTCCTCGCAACTAGCGACAGCCTCGGTAGACCTAGCAATAGCGTCATCGTAAGCACTTGCTGCACTAAATGCACTTACAGCAGCTTTATATGCGTAGGAAGGAACTAAAGATTCAGTGCCTTTAATTGCTTCATCAGCAGCGTCTTTAGCATTAGCTTTTAATTCTTCTTGACTAACGGATAAAGGGTCAGCTAGAAACTTTTTTACAAGCTCTAAGTTCTTATTCATGATTGTTTCTTCTTTCTGCTTTATAATATTCAGACACCCATTCAGTAGCATTAGAAGCACTAGCGGCTGCATCGGCAGCGTTTTCAGTAGCTTTAGCAACAGCTCTAGCAGCATTATTATTAGCGTTTAACTCTTTTCGACTAACCGATAAAGGGTCAGCTAACCACTTCTCTACAAGCTCTATGTGTTTATTCATCATAGATCCTCCCACTCGTCTGGTATTGATTCTGGATGATCTTCATAAAACTGCGCCCTTCGTTCTGGATCAGCCATGATAGCCTGCTGTTCTAAATCTTCTTTGTCTTCATCAATTTGATCTTGTACTGTTTTTTCCCAACGCATATGATGCTCCTATGGGGCCGTAGCCCCGTTATTGTTTCACTCATCATCGCCACCTTCATCTTCGCTAAAATGCTCTTTCAATTCTTCGGGAGTTAAACTATCTTCCCAAGCCTGTCTGCGGTCATCTTCTATTTTAAACTTAGCTGCAATACGCGCTTCATCAATGGCAAACTTAGGGCTTGCCTCATACGCTTTTTGCTTTACCAATAGTTCAGCCTCGTATTCTTGAATTAGGTCACCCATGTTTTGAGTCATGTGATACTCCTATAAGCATTGCTTGATTTAACCACTTTTTTATACATTAATACAACTTTATCATGCTTAACTTCACCTCGTTTAAACGCGGCACGAATATCTTTGTATAGCTTGCTGTCTGTTTTGTAAGCTATCTCTATCTCCTTAAAAGTCTCAGCGTCTATACGCTCTGCCTCGGCATCTAACTGCTCATTAACAAGAGTTGATCTAAGTATTCTATAAATATCTTGGAAAGCATCGCCGTGGGGCTTCTTGCAGCTAGACTTGTACATTCTGGTATATGGGCCATAAGCGTGTTGAACATGGTGAGCAACTTCATGCGCCACAATAGCAAACAATACTGACTCAGGCGTTGCCGCTTGCTTTCTCTCTCCTATAACGGGGTCTGATCTATAGGCCGCGTATTCATTTAGCCAGCGCCCACCTCTATGGTATTCAGCTACATCTATAGAAATAGATTCATCTTCATACGCATAACTGCACTGGCTTTTCTTCTTAATAACAACATGAAGCGGCTTCCAAAAAGACTTTTGTTTAGCAAAGCCTATCTCATGCTTTGGCTTGTTAAGTTCAGTCATACATGCCTTAACCATCTTTAAGACCAATACACGATCTTCAACTGTTACATTCTTACCGCGCTTGCAAGTAATTTTCATAAATTACCTTTATTAAACTTAGTCATGTGATGCTCCGTTTGCTGTGTTGTTTTCTTAACTTACAAATAGTATACACACTTATGTAAACGATGTACAACATTTTTGATAATTCATTTCAGGGTTTCCGAATTACCCTGAACTTGTCATTGCAGCATGGCGATTAGTAGCTAGCTTGTACCTGCGATAGTCAGCCAATGATTGATCCCTCCCCCCACGCTTGTCTGCCTCGTAGATCATCATAATCACCTTATCAGTCTCTATAGTGGCTCTCTGCTCACGACTAGGGCCAGATGGCCTACTAGAATCTGGTGGAAATAGCTCACTAACACTCACACCTGCAGCCTCACAAACATCCATAGCGTTAGCACCACACGCAAAGCAATTGATTAGCACTTTACCATCTGAGCATTCCTTAATACCCATACTGGCAGACTTATCACCATGTACAGGGCATAGGGCAACCCACTTGTTAGCCCCGTTAGTCTTAACGCCCTCTAACATCATTAAGATAGCCTCTACACTCATAAATGCTCACCATGCTTCATAAGCCTGTACGGGCCTGTGCTTAGGTCTGTTGATATTTTCTTGAGTATTAAATCAGCAATAAGCCTTTCACTACCGACAACGGAAATAATATCTTCTAAACTTTTAACCTCATGACTAACTAACTTATGAACCACTTGCTGCAATGTTCCATAGTAAGTCTTTTTTTCAATAGTTTCATAATTGCCTGTTTTCTCATTTTTTACACTAGAGATGTGGCTTTTAATTAGCACCCAATTATGCTCATCCGACTCTATTCTATATTCGTTGTTAATTATCATGCTATTTTGCTCCTTTTAGCGTACCTTATCTGGGTACTTAATATATACTTTCTAGTCTCATCAGAAATACCGTTAACCATTCTAGGCTGAATTGCGTTAGGCCAAACACCATACTTTTCACGGTACTTGTGAGATGCCCAACTATCTTTATATCCCTTACCCCTAGTGTACAATAATAATTCAGAATAAAATACACTTTTGTCTTCTTTTGAATGCTTTTTGTTTCTTTGTTCTGGGCTGAGTAGTTTTAGAATTTCGTCTGTAGACTCTAGTTGCTCCTTTAGGGGTATCTCATAACCGCATTTACATCGTAGGCCAACCATCTGTTGAGTACACTGGGGGCATTCCTTAACCTTAGCCTCTTTCTTATTTTTAGTCAGCTTTTTCTCGTTGAATTTCTGCTCACCATCATCTAAAACATCTGGGATAATATCTTCAGCAAAGCCATGCCTTGCTACATTGCCTGCATGGTCTAAATATACGGCCTTAGTCTTACCTTCTGCTGTACGCATAATACGGCCTGCACGTTGTACAAATGTAATAAGCGACTTAGTAGGGAAGCAATCAATAAGACAGGAAACGGTAGGCTCATCATAGCCAGTATTCAGCAAGCGGCTACATGACAGCACTTTAAATTCCCCCCTAGTGTGAGCCTTATAAATAACATCCCGTTCGTCAGCGTCCATATAGCCGTCTATATGCTCTGCTGTTATGCCTGCATTATTAAATGTCTCCACCAAATGCTTAGAGTGTTTAATACTAGGTGCAAAGGCAATGGTTTGCCCGTTACCACCATGTTCAAGCCAATTGCGTACAATGTCACCTACTAAACCCTTATCGTCTTCTGTGGCTGCTGCCAAGCTGTTAGGATCATAATCAGATCCACCTGTAGATAACTGTTTGGTTTTAACGCCTTTTAAGTTTACATTGCGACCACCATAATAATCTACTGGACATAAATAATCCTGATCTAATAATTGCCGTGGGGTAATTGGTACTATCAGATCATCGTAATGCTTCCCCAGACCTTTAGAGTAAGGTGTGGCTGATAAACCAATAAAAGGTACGTTGTTATAAGTATCCATGATTTTAGTAAGGCTGGCGTAGTGCGTGTGGCATTCATCAACTATGGCTAGGTCAAACTCAGGTATGCGCTTGCGCCTTGCTAGTGTCTGTGTACTGGCTATCTGAATAGGTTCTGAATAGTTCGTTAGTTCATGGTTGCCTTGAATAATTCCAAACCTTAAACCCAAATCATCAAATGACTCTAAACTCTGAGTGATTAGCTTAATACGATCACAGATAAATATTACCCGTTTGCCTTTCTTAGCTGCCTCATTGCAAAGGTATGCTGCAACCCTAGTCTTACCAAAAGAGCAAGGTGCTGCAAGTATAGGCCGCCTGTTACCCATTCTTAGAGATTGCCGTAACATCTGTATAGCTTTATCTTGATGCGGTCTTAAATTTATCATTGTTATTGCTCCTGTTATTTCCTGCAAGCATCATAGACGTTTTATGAACAACTAACAATACTAAATTGTAATAAATAAATACTTTTTTGTGTTCGTCTTTTTTTAGGCAATAGGGGTCATTAGATGGTTTGGGACACCTAGTAGATATTACTATTAGTCTTAGCCATTATGTTGCTGTTTGCTGATCCACTCACCGTAATTTGCATAAACCATTCAACCATCCGTGTTGAGCTGGTCAGCTCCCTATCGTGTCCGCTAAATATGTTTGTACCTTGTTATTGCTGCTAATCAAGGTCAGTCCCATCAATCCTGTGCGGTAAGTGCTATTCTAGGTTTAAGCCTCTAGTGGCATAAGAGTTGTTTTTTATTGTGGCAACGCTAAAGAAACCCACATATTATTGCTGGATTCGATGCTGCGAGGAAAGAATATTGCGTTGCTCTAACGCTAATGGTAAACTAACACCTGTGTTGGCGCTGGTTCTTTTCTGACTCTCGCTGGCTCGAATGAGACTGTAATCTCTTCACCAACACAACCCACTATACAGACTCCCTGAGCTATTTGCAACGGGAGTCTTTTTTTGCCTAAAATTTGGTGTGTGCCAGTGGTGTTCAATCGTTATCAACGGATAACAATCTAGTCCCAGACGATACTGTAGGTTGACACTCCCAGTGCAGTATCCAAGTTGAAAGGCCCACACAATTTGAGCTTCCGTAACTGGAGAGGCTTGGTGGGCATATTTGCTACATTAATATTTTATTATACTGAAATATTTTAGTTTTAGCCACGACTTTATCTGTTTGAAACAGAACAAGTGTAGATAACAAAAATGCAGATTTTTTAACAGCCACGCATGGCAAGGCTTTCACGGATATAGATGTAGATAGCAAAAGATGCAATTGTAGATAACAAAAGCAATCAATAAAACTATTTTGTTTATTAGTTAACTCTTTACTTCACTATCGTATTGTTTTCGGATATACTAACAGCAGTTAAATAGTTAAATAATTAAATAGGAGCAAATTAACATGGCTAGTTACATGATTAAAGTAACTGAAACGAATGTTACTACATTTGTAGTTCAAGCTGATTCAGAAGAAGAAGCCAAAGCAATGGCTAAAGATATGCAGTCTAACGTTATAACTAATACACTAACTGCTGAAGTAATATAAACAATAACTAGGAGCAATAATAATGAAACAGTCAGAAAACATAACAGACCTTGCCACGGCACTATGTCTAGCACAGGCACAGATGGGTGGCGCTATTAAAGACAGCAATAACCCGTTCTTTAAATCAAGTTACGCAGATCTTACCAGTATAATAAAAGTAATTAAAAAGCCCCTTTCAGATAATGGCTTGTCTTTTGTACAACTACCTA
>Ga0208814_1000211_pt1 | contig 40304 bp, 43 predicted proteins | sample MalvirAntarct_55_FD_184253 | JGI IMG/M metagenome (GOLD analysis project Ga0208814, IMG submission 184253) | Marine viral communities from the Global Malaspina Expedition - Malaspina viral metaG Antarct_55 (SPAdes) (version 2) | ecosystem: Environmental > Aquatic > Marine > Oceanic | place... | reverse complement strand
GCACGGCCTTGGCTTCCGCCTGGCGGAGGACTGCGATGCTCGCTAAGCAGCCGCTGGCGCGGCGGATCGTCATCGCCTTCACGCTGATGACGCTGGTGGTGAGCGGTGCGTTCGCCCTCGGCATCGTCGGCGTCGTGCACTTCATCGAAGAGCAGCTGGTCACCGAGGAGCTGAGTCGCGACCTGGACATCGTGCTCAACGAGGACCTGCCAAACGGACGGACACCGCAGCTGGATACCAGCACCCACTTCTTCGCCTCGCATCTGCCCGAGCACCCGATGCCAAAGGCGTTTGCCGGGCTCGGCGAGGGGTTCACCGAGCTGGTTCGCGGTGACGATGCCTACTACGTCTATGTGCGCAATGTCGGCGCTGACCGCTACGTGCTGGTGCAGGAGCAGCACGAGTTCGAGGCCCGTGAGGATGCGCTGTTCAACGTCGTGCTGGCCGGCTTTCTGCTCAGCGTGCTCGGCGCCTGGGCGCTGGGGCGGCTGATGGCCAACCGGGTGTTGGCACCGGTCAGCCGCCTGGCCAACCAGGTGCGCCACCGCGACCAGCTGCATCCGCTGGCGCCGCCGCTGGCCCTGCAGTATCCCGATGACGAGGTCGGCCATCTGGCCGCGGCGTTCGACAGCACCCTCGGCCAGCTGCGCCAGACCCTGGAGCGCGAGCGGCTGTTCACCGCCGATGTCAGCCACGAACTACGCACCCCGTTGATGGTGGTGCTCGGCGCCTGCGAGCTGCTCGAGCAGCAGGCCGAGCTGTCGCCAGCCGCGCAGCGACCGCTGGCGCGCATCCAGCGCGCCGCGCGGGAAATGCACGAGCTGGTGGAAACCTTCCTGATGCTGGCGCGGGCGCGTCCGCAACAGACGTCCTTGGCCGGCGACGCCAGCTTGCGGAGCGTGGCGACCGAGCAGAGCGAGCGCTGGGCACCGCTGCTGGCGGAGAAGGGCCTGGCCTTCGAGCTGCTGGAGGAGGGCGAGGACCGCGGCGTCTACAACCACACCCTGCTCGGCACGGTGATGTCCAACCTGCTGCGCAACGCACTGCATTACACCGACCGCGGCACGGTGCGGCTGGTCCTCGACGACGGTGGCTTTCGCGTCGAGGACAGCGGCGTGGGCATTCCCCTGGCGGAGCAGGAGCGCATGTTCCAGCCGTTCGTGCGGGGTGCCGAGGGGCGCGGCGAAGGGCTGGGGCTGGGGTTGTCGCTGGTCAAGCGGATCTGCGCGCACCAGGGCTGGCAGGTAGGTGTGGTGCCGCGGCAACCGCAGGGCAGCTGCTTTCAGGTGCGCTTTCATGACGGCGCTGTTTGACGTTTTTTTCACATCCCGTTGACGGGCCCTTGATGTCTGTCTGGTTAGTTTGGCGTTCCGTTTCCAACCGGAATGCCCGCCATGACCACATCGAGCCCCATCGAACTGGAGTTCTCGCGCAAATACGATCGCCAGCACGCCTACGAATACCTGCACAAGCATCAGGATGGCCTGGCCCGGCGGCTGTCGCACTGGCGTGACGAGCAGATGGCGCGCCGCGCACTGAAGATCGCCGGCGATCCTGATCTGGTGCTGGACCTGCCGTGCGGCGCCGGGCGCTTCTGGCCGCTGCTGGCCGAGCACCCAAGCCGGATGATCTTTGCCGCCGACAACTCGGCCGACATGCTGGCGATCGCCGAAGCCTCGCAGTCGCGGGAAATCCTCTATCGGGTCGAGAGCTTCCAGACCTCCGCCTTCGCCATCGACATGGGTGACAACGCGGTAGACAACATCTTCTGCATGCGCCTACTGCACCACATCGCCGACCCGGCGCACCGGCTGGCGATGCTGCGTGAGTTCCACCGCGTCACCCGTGACACGCTGATCGTCTCGCTGTGGGTCGATGGCAACTACAAGGCCTGGAAGCGCAAGCGCCTGGAGCGTCGCCGGCCGGCGAAGGACAACCAGAACCGCTTCGTCGTCGCGCGCTCGGTGATCGAGACGGAATTCGCCGAGGCCGGCTTCGACATCCTCGACCGCAATGACTTCCTCCCGGGCTACGCCATGTGGCGGGTCTACGTGCTGCGCAAGCGGGGTTGAACATGAGCCGACCACTCGTACTGCCGGCCCGCGAAGCGCGTACCAGCACCTTCCAGCGCTGGTGGAACACCCAGGGCGAATGGGTCGAGGAACCTAACCAGCGCCGCGCCGGCGAAAGCGGTGTGCAACGGATACGGCTGCGCGATCCGCAGCAGCCGCTGCTGTACTGCAAACGGCAGATTGGCCACCTGTATCGCTCGCTGCTGCATCCGTTCGGCCGGCCCACGGTGCTGCGCGAATTGCAGGCGCTGCAAGCATTCGCCCGGCTCGGCGTGCAGGTGCCGGAACTGGTCTACTGCGGCACGCGACAACAGGCCGGGCAGTGGCAGGCGCTGCTGATGACGGCGGAGCTGGAAGGCTTCGTCAGCCTGGAGGACTGGTATCAACAGGACTTGGGGGGGCGCTTCGGTCCGACGGTACAGGAGCGCATGCTAGCGGCGGTCGGGATCACCCTGGCGCGCATTCATCAGGCACGCTGGCAGCATGGCTGCTGCTACCCCAAGCACATCTTCATCAGGGTTCAGGGTGAAGGTGACGCGGCCAGCGTCGAAGTCGCGCTGCTCGATCTGGAAAAGAGTCGTCGCCGTTTGCGGCGCAGCGCCGCGGCACGGCATGACCTGCGCCAGCTCAAGCGTCATCGCCAGGCCATGCCGGAACAGGACTGGCAACGATTGCTGGCCGCCCACCGCACCTTCAGCGAGTTGCGCTGCGATGTCATCTGAGCCGACCTGCGCGGCTACCGATGCCGTGGCCAGCGTCGACGTGCCGGCCGACGGTGCGGCGCTGAAGGGGCGCAGCGGACTGGCGCGCATCTGGTACGCGTCCGGCTATTCGGCTGCAGGTCTCAAGGCCGCTTATAGAGGCGAAGCGGCGTTTCGCCAGCTGGTGCTACTGAATCTGCTGCTGATTCCCTTGGCGTTTCTGTTCGACGTCAGCCGCGTCGAGCGCGCCGTGCTGATTGCCGTGGTGTTTCTCGGCCTGATCGTCGAACTGCTCAACTCGGCCATCGAAGCGACGGTCGACCGCATCTCTTTCGAACTGCATCCGCTCGCCAAACAGGCCAAGGACATGGGAAGCGCCGCGCAATTGCTGGCGCTGTGCCTGATCGGTCTGGTCTGGGCGGTGATCCTCATCCCCTGAAGGACGTACCCATGCTTTCCTCTTTGCGACGCCCTGCTCGAGAGCGCGCGGCGTCCGGCTTCAATGGCCTGGCCGCGCACCTGCGCTTCACGTTCGCCAGTGCGCTGGCCCTGCTGGCGTTGTTTGCGCTGCTGCGGCTGGGCTTGCTGCTGTTCAACCGCGAGCTGATCGGCAGTACACCGCTGGCCAGCTTCGTCGAGGCGTTCGGCAACGGCCTGCGTTTCGACCTGCGGGTGACGGTGTACATCCTCGTGCCGCTGCTGCTCGCGGTACTCAGTAGCCGGGCAATGGCCGCCCGCCGGCTGCAGCAGCTATGGCTGGGTGTTTGCGCCAGCGTGGCGATCCTGCTCGGGCTGATCGAGCTGAACTTCTATCGCGAGTTTCACCAGCGCCTCAACAGCCTGGTGTTCCAGTACCTGCAGGAAGACCCGGCTACGGTGCTGAGCATGCTCTGGCACGGCTTTCCGGTGCTGCGGCTGCTGGCCGCCTGGCTCGCGGCGAGCGCCGCGCTGTTCGCGCTGTTCGGCTGGCTGGAGCGCCGCACCCGTGCCGCTCCGGTCAGCCTGGCGAGCGCGCCGGCCCGCCGCGGCGCGAGCTGGCCGGCGCGCTTCGCGGTGTTCGGCGTGTTGCTGGTGGTCAGTGTGGTGGCCGCGCGCGGCACGCTGCGTCAGGGCCCGCCGCTGCGCTGGGGCGATGCCTTCACCACCGCCTCGACCTTCGCCAACCACCTTGGTCAGAACGCCACGCTGTCGCTCTACGATGCGGCGCGCAACCGCTTCTCCAGCCATCGCGACAACAGCTGGAAGGCGACACTGCCGGTGGCGGATGCGCAGGCGATCACCCGCGAGCTGCTGCTGACCGCCAACGACCGGCTGGTGGATGCCGAGCTGGCGCCGGTGCGCCGTGACTTCCAGCCGCCGGCGGACGGCCAGCTGGCGGTGCGCAACGTGGTGGTGATCCTCATGGAGAGCTTCGCCGGCCGCTATGTCGGCGCGCTCGGCAGTGCCGACGGCATCACGCCGAACTTCGACCGCCTGGCCGGCGAGGGGCTGTTGTTCGAGCGCTTCTTCGCCAACGGCACCCACACCCACCAGGGCATGTTCGCCAGCATGGCCTGCTTTCCCAACCTGCCGGGCTTCGAGTACCTGATGCAGACGCCCGAAGGCGGCCATCGCTTCTCCGGCCTGCCGCAGCTGCTCGGTGCGCGGGCGTTCGACGACGTTTACGTCTACAACGGCGATTTCGCCTGGGACAACCAGGCGGGGTTCTTCGGCAACCAGGGCATGAAGCGCTTCGTCGGCCGCAACGACTACGTGAATCCGGTGGTTTCCGACCCGACCTGGGGCGTTTCCGACCAGGACATGTTCACCCGCGCCGCCGAGGAGCTGGGCAAGCTGGATAACGGCGCGCCGTTCTATGCGCTGCTGCAGACGCTGTCCAACCACACGCCGTACGCGCTGCCCGAGCAGTTGCCGGTCGCTGCTGTCGAGGGGCATGGCGCGCTGGATCAGCATCTGACGGCGATGCGTTATTCGGACTGGGCGCTGGGGCAGTTCTTCGACAAGGTGCGTAACCAGCCCTGGTTCAAGCAGACCTTGTTCGTCGTGGTCGGCGACCACGGGTTCGGCGCGCCGGAGGAAGTCACCGAGATGGATCTGCTGCGCTTCCACGTGCCGCTGCTGCTGATCGCCCCGGGCGTCACCGAGCGTTTCGGCAGCCGTCGCGAGGTGGTCGGTACGCAGGTGGACGTGGTGCCGACCATCATGGGCCGCCTCGGTGGCGAGGTGCGTCATCAATGCTGGGGCCGCGATTTGCTCAGCCTGCCGGCGGACGATCCGGGTTTCGGCATCGTCAAGCCGTCGGGCAGCGACCAGACCGTGGCGCTGATCCGCGGTGATCGGGTGCTGGTACAGCCCAAGGAGCAGCCGGCGCGGCTGTATCGCTATCGCCTGGGCGGTGAACCGGCTGGCGAGCGGATCGCCGCTGCCGAGGATCAGCCGCAGCTGCTGCGCCAGCTGCACGCCTACCTGCAGACCGCCACCGCCAGCCTGCTGGCCAACACCAGCGGAGATCGCAGCGGCGAGGGCGAGTCGGAAGCGGTGGCCGCCGAGGTGCCGCTCGCGGTGAAAGCGGCCCCGCCGGCACGGCCGGACAAGGGTTGAGCGCGGCGGTCGATCAGTGTTCCAGCGGCTTGAAGCTGTCGTCGGCGAAGTAAGTGGCGTAGTCGCCCAGCGCGCCGACCACCGTCACCGCGCCGTCGCGCTGACCGGCCGGGGCGCCGCTCATGGCGTCGGCACCGGCGAGCAGCTGGGCGATGATCAGGTGCAGCTGCGCGTCGGCCTCGGCGCTCAGCTTGCAGTTCTCCACCATGTAGGCGACCTGGCCGCGCACCGTCTCGGCCAGTTCGCCGTAGCGGGCGGCGGGCAGACGGTCTTCGTGGATCGCCGGCAGCGCCTGGCGCATATCGTTGTTGATGGTGCCCATTGCCTGGCGCAGCGGCGCGTCGGTGGCCCAGCGCTTGCCGGCATCGAGTTGCAGCGCCGGCGCGCCTTCGCCGTGGCCGTGGTCATGGCTGGTGGCGGCGAGGCTGGTGCCGGCGTGGCCGAGGGTGCCGGCGAGGATGATGGCGAGGGCGAGAGCGTGGGGTTTGCGGATCATCGATAGAACTCCATTGAGCGAGCCGGCGAAGTGCGGCTCCTGATGTTCTAACGCAGGCGCGACGGTTTTGTTCCATCGCGCCGTGCAATCCGTCATTTGCGGTGCAATTGCTCGATGCTGTCGGCGCCGAACGACTGCTGCGTGAGCACCTGGGCGAGCCGCGCGCGCTGCTGCGGTTCGAGGATCTCGCGCTCCTGCAGCAGCTGGTCGATGAGTAGGCGCTGCTGTTCGTTCTGCAGTTCGGCGATCTTCGCCTGCTCGGCGTCGATTACCGCGCGGTCTACCTGTTCAGCGAAGATCGCCTCGATCAGCCGGTTGCGGTGTTCGCCGAGGCTGGCGTTGGAGGCGCGCAGGTAGGCCAGGAACGGCGCCTCGGCATCGTGCCAGCGCTGCAGCTGGCTGGCGCTCAGTTGCAGCTCGCGCGACAGCTCGGTCGGTGCGCCAGAGGGCATCGGCAGGCCATCGCGACTGAGTTTCTGCCAGCCGAGGCCAGCGAGCACGCCGACGTTGACCAGCACGGACAGGACCAGGGCGTTGCGCAGGGTGGTGTTGCTCATTTCAGGTTTACCTTCAGGTAGCAGAATTCGGGGCGCGCGCAGAGCGCGCCAGGTGGGGTGCTGCCGAGGACGGCGAGCAGGTCGTGGCGGGGTGAGCTGCCCGGCGGCTGGCCGGGCAGCGCATAGCCGAGCAGCAGGCCGAGCAGGATCGACGCCGCGGCGCCGATACCCTGTGCCCAGTGCCGGGCCCACCCGCTGCGCACCGGCGGCGCGAAGGGCCGCTGCAGACGCGCCTGCAACTCGGCCGGCAACTCCGGGCTGGCCAGCGCACGCAAGCCCTGGCCGAGCCCGTCGAGCTCGGCCAGGGTCGCGCGACACTGCGGACAACCCGCCAGGTGGGCGTCGGCGTGGCGCTGTGCGGCGGCGTCGAGTTCGTTGTCGAGGTAGGCGGACAGGATCGCCATGTCCAGATGCTCAGTCATCGAGGGTGCCTCCGTTGGCCTGGCGATAGCCGTGCAGCAGCGCCTCGCGGGCGCGTGCCAGGCGCGACTTGACGGTGCCGGCGTTGAGCTGCAGCGTGGCGGCCAGTTCGTCGTAGGCCAGCCCCTCCACTTCGCGCAGCAGCAGGATCTCGCGCTGTTCGTGGGGCAGGCGGGCCAGCAAGCGTTCCAGCAATGCCAGATCGCGCCCGGTCTGCAGCCGGCTCAGCGGCGATGGCGCCGGATCGACCGGCTCGGCCAGTTCCTCCGGCGCCACGTCGACGTGGCGTTGCCGCTGGCGCAGCGCATCCAGCGCGGCATTGCGTGCGATCTGCAGCAACCAGGTCTGCAAGCGTGCTTCCGGGCGCCACCTGGGGAGCGCCTGGAAGGCGCGGATGAACGTTTCCTGAGTCAGGTCCGCGGCCTCGTCGGCGCTGCCGAGCAGGCGACGGAGGAAGTGGAAGACCCGCGCCTGATGGACGCGCACCAGCGTGCCGAACGCCTGGCGATCACCACGCGCGGCCTGCTGGATGAGGTCCTGTTCGCTGTCGTTCATTAAGCGCTCGTCTGGGCTGACCGCGCAGGGCGCCGCTAAAACCTGCTGCGTTGCCAACGCCTCGGTTTTTGCAGTGCCCATGCGCTGCCGTCCGGGTTGCCGCAGGGATATAACGCAACGGTTGGCAAAATGTTCCGGCTATTTTTGTCTCAGCGCGGAATCTTCACCCGGTCCTCGTCGAAGTCGCCTTTTTCTGCGTCGCGATGGCAGGCCACGCAGTTGAAGCGGCCGCCGACCGACTCGCGGGCGAACTTGGCTTCGCTGACCTCGTCGTGTTTGTGCTCGAACCAGCGCGTCTGGCTGATGCGTGGCGGCTCGCCGGCGGTGGGTGACGGCTCCACCGGCAGGCGGTTGACGGCCGAGGCGCGGACCAGGAAGTCGAGGATTTCCTTTTCCTGCACCGGGTCCAGCGACGCGTTGCTGCCGTAGTGATCGCCCAGGGTGCGCATCTGCTCGCGCCAGGCATCGGCAGGCAGCAGGCCGGGAGAATAGAGCATGTGGCAGGCAGCGCATTCTTCCTTCCACACCAGCGGCGCGTCGCTGGGTACCGACAGGCGCTTGGGCCGCTTGTAGCCCTTGCGCTCGTGATGGTCGTCGTCATCGGCGAAGCTGAGGCCGGCCAGTACCAGGGTCAGGCCCAGCCCGGCGACGGCAGCAAGGGGTGCAATCTTCATGGCGGGGCTCCTTACTTGATGCTGTCGATCCAGCTGATGAAGTCACCCTTTTCCTGCGCGGTGCATTCACGGGCGTAGACGTCGTCGCAGTTGCGGCGGAACCATTTCTCGACCTTCTTCAGGTCCGTGAAGCGCTCGGGGTTGGCTGCCGGGGCGAGCGGATCGACTTTGCGGTGCGCCGGCGTCTTGCCGGGCTGACGCGGGTCGGCGGTGTGGCAGGTGGTGCAGCTCATGGTCTTGCCGTTGCGCTGCTCCTCGGCGAAGTACAGCGCCTTGCCGCGCTCGGCGGAGAAACCGGCGAAGTTCGGATTCTCCTGGCGCGCCTGGGCGGCGTAGCCGGGCAGCAGTGGGTGTTCGGTTTCGGCCAGGGCGGGCAGGCTCAGGCAGCAGGACAGGAGGATGATCCAGCGGGCTTTCATGGTGCGCTCTCCGGTTGGGAATGAGTGCAGCCTAGGCGCGCCGCCTTACGCCAAGCTGAACCGCAGCGGCTGGCGGCGTTCAGTTTCGTTTCAGCTCGCAGGAATACAAAGGCGGCATCCATTCAATGAGGATCGCCGTCGTGGCTGCTTTCAATCGTTTCCGTCTGTTCCACTGGCTGCTGGCCGGTTTCTTTCTTGGCGCCTACCTCAGCGGTGACGACGCCGAGACGCTGCATATCTGGTTGGGCTATGGCCTGGTGGCGCTGTTGATGTGGCGCCTGCTGATCGTGCCGCTGCGCCTGCGCGGCTTCCCGCAGTTGCTGCCGCCGAAGGGCCAGCGGAGCAAGCCCGGCCTGTCGAGCGTCGGCAAGTGGCTGACGGGCGGCGCGCTGGGCAGTTTCGCCATTGCCAGCGTGGTCGGCCTGGGTATGGTCGACAACGGCGATGTGCTGGCCGCCCTGCCGGGCGTGGGGCCGGATGCCTTCGGCGCTGCCAGCGACATCGATTTCATCGGCTGGATGGGCGATGCCGAGGAGGTGCACGAGTTCTTCGCCAATCTGGGGCTGTGGCTGATCGGCCTGCATGTCGGCTATGTGCTGCTGTTCCGCCGCAAGTCGGTATGGCCGATGCTGCGCGGCGTGCCCAAGGCGGGGCCGGCTTCGACTGCACCTTCGGCTTCGACGTCGACACCGGCAACGACGTCGGTCGCGACCGCGTTCGCATCGGCGCCAGCGCCTGCCGCCGGGGAGTTCACCCGTCTGCGCATCGTCTCACGCCAGGCCGAAACCGCCGACAGCTGCTCGTTCACCCTGCAGGTGCCGGCCGCCCAGCGCGCACGCTTTGCCGCGCAGCCGGGGCAGTTCCTCACGCTGAAGGTGCCCGCTGCCGAGCCGGCGCTGCTGCGCTGCTACTCGCTGTCGCAGCGACCGCAGGCGGATGGCGCGCTGCGCATCACCATCAAGCGGGTGCCCGGCGGCCGCGCGTCGAACTGGCTGCTGGACAACCTGCAGGCCGGCGATTGCATCGAGGCGCTGCCGCCGGCCGGCGTGTTCGTGCCGCGCAACCTGGATGACGATCTGCTGCTGCTCGGCGCCGGCAGCGGTATCACGCCGCTGATGGCGATCCTGCAGGCGGCGCTGGTCGAGGGCAGCGGGCAGGTACGGCTGTTCTATGCCAGCCGCGATGCCGCCTCGCTGATCTTTGCCGAGGAGCTGGCCGAGTGGTCTGCGCGTTACCCCGATCGCCTGCAGCTGCGCATCTGGCTCGATGCCGAGCAGGGTGTGCCGAGCGGCCCGGCGATTGCCACGAAGATCGCTGACTGGTCAGCCGCCGACGCCTTCATCTGCGGGCCGCAACCGTTCATGGATGCCGCGGGTGCCGCGCTGGGCGAGCGGGGTGTGGATGCGGCGCGTATCCATCTGGAACGCTTTGCCGCCGCAGCGCCGACGGCCGCACCGGGCGGGCGCCGCAGCCGCCTGCGGGTCGCGCTCGACGGTCGCCGTCACGAGCTGGACGTGCCGCGCGGCGAGGTGCTGCTGGAGGCCATGGAACAGGCTGGCCTGCAACCGCCGAGCGCGTGCCGCTCGGGTGTCTGCGCCGCCTGCAAGTGCCGGGTGGTGGAGGGCAGCGTGAGCATGCGCAGCAACCAGGTGCTGAGCGAAAGCGAGGTGCGTCAGGGCTGGGCGCTGGCCTGCCAAGCCGAACCGCGCAGCGCCGAACTGCAAGTCGAATACTGACGTGTGGGAAAGGCCGCTGGCCGTTTTCCACCCTGCGCATCGGGTGATCGACGGGGCGTAGGGTGGATAACGGCGCAGCCTTATCCGGCAGTACCTGTGCCTCTGGCCGGTGGAAAAAGCGATTGGCCATTTGCCGAGGGTGGAGTGGCGACGGTCACCGATGGATTTGCCGCAGGCCGAGCCGGCGCCGTGGCAGGGGTAGATCTCGATGCGTTCGCCGAGCGGCAGGTAGCGGGTGAACAGCGTGGCGTAGAGCTGCGCTGCCAGCTGCTTGGTGCTGTCCTCGCCGAGCAGGTCGGGGCGGCCGACGTCGAGGTTGAACAGCGTATCGCCGGTGAACAGCGCGAAGGGCGCTTCGCCCTGCTGGCTGTCACGTAGCAGCAGCGAGATGTGCTCGGGGGTGTGGCCTGGCGAGTGCAGCACTTCCAGGCTGACCTGACCCAGTTCCAGCACCTCGCCGTCGTCCACCTGACGCAGCCCGAAGGCGTAGTCCGCCGATGATCTCGGCGCCGCAGCGTTCGGCCAGCGCCTGGGCGCCGGAAACGAAGTCGGCGTGGATGTGCGTCTCGATGGCATAGGCGATGCGCAGGCCCTTGTCGCGCGCCAGGTCGAGGTAGACCTCGACGTCGCGCCGCGGATCGATCACCGCGGCGACGGCGGCCTTGCTGTCGCCCACCAGATAGGAAATCTGCGCCAGACCTTCGGTGTAGATCGACTCGAATACCAGCATGCGTGTGCCTCCGTAATCCGTGAGGGTTACGGATGTGAGCGCCGGTTGGCCGCCGGCGTTCAATCGCAGCGGGTCACTTGCGGACCAGCAGCACCCCGTGGTTTCGTCGGGGATGCGCTCCAGGTTCAGCCCGGCAAACTGGCGCAGGATCGTGGTTTCGTACAGCGCTTCCTCCATCGCTGGATCGCTGTAGCCGAACCAGTTCTGCAGCAGATGCACACGCAGCATCGCCATCAACGGGTAGGCCGGACGGCCACCTTCACCCTTCGGATAATGTGGCTCGATCAAAGCAATCAAGCCCTTCCACGGCACCACCCGATCCATCTCGATCAGGAACAACTCCTTGCGGGTTTGCTTGCGCTTGCCAGCGTACTCGGCGTCGGCGAAGGTCATCTGCTTCATCGGGAAACTCGGTGGGTGGGGTCGCGGTATTTTGCCAAATCAGAAAGTCTTTTTCAGAGTTTCCCTAGGCTGACAAGCCAAGCGCTGGATCGCAACCATCCATCACCTTATCCAGCTAGATCCGCCTCCTCCAATAAGTGCCGCACAAATCCCGGCGGGTGCAGATTTCCGGGAGGTTTGCGCCAGATCAGTTGGAGACGCTTTTCAAGCCCCGGGATGGGAAGAGCTACCAGCGCGCCACTGCGAACTTCGTCTTGTACTGCGGAAGCCATCACCAACGACACGCCGAGTCCCGCCCTCACTGCTTGTTTGACTGCCTCGGTGCTGCCTAGCTGCATACCGCTGCGAGGCACGCCCAGTTCGCCAAAGTATTCGGTCAGAAGCCGTCCGGTACCGCTACCCGGTTCACCTCCCAGCATCGGCAGGTCCACCAGACGATCACGTTCTATGCACCCTGCTTCAGCCAGCGCATGGTCGGGGCTGACGATAAGCACCAGCGGCTCGACCCGCCAGAGGCGGTATTCGAAGTCGGGGTGAGGTAGCCACCATTCCATGATCGCGGCGTCGAGCTGGCCCGCCAGTAGCTGGTCGGCCACATCCGGGTTGGCGGCGATGCGCAGATCCACCTCGCCCCTCTCATTTGCGGTCGTCAGATAGTTGCGCACGAATGGCTGGAGAAGGTAGGTGCCGATGTTGGAGCTGGCCCCGACGCGCTCACGATTGCCATGCAGGGCTTCTAGCGCCCGGGCGTGCATGTCGAGCAAGGCGGTCGCATGCGGCATGAAGGCCAGCGCCCGTGTGGTAGGCTGGCAGCCGCTACGACTGCGCTGCACCAGCGTTACGCCGACCTGCTCTTCAAGCTTCTGCAAGTGCTGCGACACCGTCGGCTGGGCCAGCCCCAACGCCCTCGCCGCGCTCTGAAAACTGCCTGTTTGAACGATCGCTACCAGGCTCTTCAGCCAGACCGGATTCAACATGCGGCAGGCTCGGCCTTGGGCAGACGGTTCGCAGCGTTGATTGGGCGCGCACCTGCCAATACCTGGATGATGTTCTGCGCTGCACAACGTTCAATCTCCAGGCGCACCGCGCGCACTGCCGACCCTATGTGCGGAGTGAACAGCGTATTCGGATGCGCGAGCAGCGCAGGATCGATCAGCCGCGGCCGGTCCGCGCGAGCCCAGTCTTCCATTTCGAATACATCCGCCGCATACCCGCCGAGCTGGCCTCGCTCAAGCGCCGCGAGCACGGCGGCTTCATCCACTACCGAACCACGACAGGGGTTTACAAGCAGAGCGCCCGGCCGTACGAGGGCAAGCAGCTCGGCGTTGACCAGATGCTGGGTATCGGCATTCAAGGGAAGCGCCAGCAGGATGAAGTCCGAGCTGGCGAAGAGTTCGCTGCACGCCACCTGGCGCAGGCCGAGCCGTTGCTCGGTTTGTGTATCCAGAGCCTTCGCCTCGTGGTACTGCAGGGTCGCGCCCCATCCCTGCAAGCGATCAGCCATGGCCAGTCCGATGGCGCCCATGCCAAGGATGCCGACCGTAGCGTTATCCAGCCCCGTGCCGTAGAACTGTGGTTGCCAGCCCTGGAACTCGCCAGAGCGGACGAACGCATCTGCTGCCCGCAGATGCCGCCCCAGCCCCACCGCCAGTCCGATCGCCAGCTCGGCAGTCGGGACCGTCAACAGATCAGGCACGAAGGTCAGCCAGACCCCGCGGGCAGTACAGGCGTCCACATCGAAATTGTCGAAGCCCTTGAGCGCGCAGCCGACTACACGCAGCTCAGGGCAGGCTTGAAGAAAGTCTGCATCGACCCGATCGGGCATGAACGCCATCATCGCCTGAGCATCGCGACAGCGGCGCAGAATTTCCTCGCGCGTCAGCGTGCTGTCGGTCTGGTTGGTCATCAGCTCGCAATGTGGCGCCAGCAGTTGCAGGATCTCATCGTGTACTCGGTGAGTTATAACGAGTTTCGGCAGCATGGTTTGTCCTATTTGAAATGTTTGCGCAGCACGCCACTGAAGGCGTCTACTAGCGTGACCATGGCCAGGATGACCAGCAGGATTGCTGCAACCTCCTGGTACTGCATGATGCGCAGCGAGCCCATGAGTTCGAAGCCGATACCGCCGGCGCCAACCATGCCCATCACGGTGGAGGCGCGAAAGTTGTATTCCCAGCGGTAGATCGCCACGTCGGCGAACTGCGGCGTCACCTGTGGCAAAACCGCGTGCAGCAGCACTTGCATCGGCGTAGCCCCCGCCGCCCGAGCGGCTTCCACCGGCGCTTCGTCGACGTGCTCGATGGCCTCGGCGAAGAACTTGCCGACCATGCCGACCGAATGCAGACCCAGGGCAAGCACGCCCGGCAAGGCGCCGAACCCTACGGCTGCAACGAAGATGATGCCCATGATCAGCTCCGGCACCGACCGCAGGGCATTGAGCAGCACCCGGGCAACACCGAACACAAGGGGGTGCGGCGCCGTATTGCGCGCTGCAACGAAGGCCACCACCAGCGAGAACACCACTGCGATGGCCGTACCGGCGATGCTCATCGCCAAGGTGTCGATCAAGGGGCGAATCCAGCTTCGATAGCCCGAAAAGTCTGGCGGCATGGCCTCGCCTGCCAGGGTCGCGATGGAGGGCAGCCCGTTCAGCAGCGTGGTGGCATCGAGCAGCCCCACGTACCAGCAGGCCAACAGCACCACTCCGAATACAATCGCCACCTGCCCCAGCTGGCGCCACCAACCGAGGCCGAAGCCTCGAAGGATGTGCTCGCGTTGCTCTGCAGGCAGCGCCTGCACGTCGTAATGAGAAGACATATCGGTGCTCACATCGTGGCGAAGTCGAGGCCGAGCAGCGATCCCATGTTGCGGATCACATCGTAGTCGGCGTCGGTGATTGGCGCGAAGGCCTCGGCCTTGAAGTTGCGCAGCACTTCGGGATCGTCGATACCGACGAATACATCCCGCACCTTGGTTTTCAGCTCGGGGCTCAGGTTCGAGCGCATCGCCCAGGGGTACTGGGGGTATTCGCCGCTGTAACCAAGTACTTTCACCTTGCTCGGATCGATCAGGCCACGTTCGGCTGCGTGATTGAAAATTACCTCCGACAGCCCACCCGCATCGGCGTTGCCGTTCGCCACGTTGACGGCAACGGCGTCATGCGTGCCCACAAAATGTTGTTCGTAGTCCTGCCCACCCGTCAAATCGGCCGTCTCAAGAAGCACGGTTTTGGGAATCAAATGGCTGGACGTCGATGCCCGGTCACCATAGGCCATTCTCTTGCCCTTAAGGTCGGCATACTCATTCACGCCTGACGCCACATTGGCGATAATCACCGAGCGATAGGTCGGCTTGCCGTCGATGACCATGGCAGCGAAGGGCTCGATGTCGCTTTTGCTTTTGGCCATGACGTAGGACAGCGGACCGAAATACGCCAGGTCGATACGGCCAAAGCGCATCGCCTCAATCATCGAGGAATAGTCGGTGGTTACGATCAGCTGCACCTTCTTGTCCAGATGCTCTTCCAGATAATCCTTCAGCGGCTGGTTACGCTTGATCAGCTCGGAGGCGTTTTCGTCCGGCAGCAGGGCAACCTTTAGCACATCCGGATCGGCATCGGCCGCTAGGGCGGACAAACTTGAAACAGCGGACAGCAAGCAAGTCAATAAGAGCGCGGATAAGCGTTTCATCGGGACATCTCCAGTGAAGGTTCGAGCATGACAGGTGGTTCAGCCGGAGCATTCGCTGGCTGAGTCGTAGAGCGGCCTGCATAGATGCGCTCAAGCTGCGCATCGGTGAGTTCCGAGGGCGCGGCATCGAAAACGATCTGAGAATCGGCCAGCCCGACGACGCGATCGGCGAAGCGGCGGGCATATTCGAGTTGATGCAGCGAAACGATGGCGGTGATGCCGTCTTCCTTGCAGATGTCGCGCAGCAATCCGAGAACACGGACCGAAGTGGCCGGGTCGAGACTGGCTACCGGCTCATCGGCCAGAATGATCGCCGGCTGTTGCGCTAGCGCACGCGCGATGCCTACCCGCTGCTGCTGGCCACCGGACAGTTTGTCCACCCGGCTTAGCGCCTTGTCTGCCAGACCGACCCGAGCGAGGCAACTGAGCGCAATCTCCTGATCGGCACGCGGCAGAGGAAACAGCGAGCGGAGCGTGTTGTGAAAGGCCAGCCGACCGGTAAGCACATTAGCCAGTGCGCTTTGACGTTCGATTAGCTGGTGGTGCTGAAAGATCATGGCGGTACGCCGACGATGCTGACGCAAGGCCGAGCCGCTGCCGAGTTCACCGAGTTCGCTGGTGACACTGCCGCCAGTGGGCGTGACGAGTCGATTGAGACTACGGAGCAAGGTCGACTTGCCTGCGCCCGAGAGACCAAGCAGCACGGTGAACTCACCACGCCGAAATGCAATCGAGGTATCGCGTAGGGCTGTCACGCCGCCTGGATAGACGACGCTCAACCGGTCGACCCGCAGCACGGCGTCCTGTATCGGATGGGGCGTCATTTGATCACCTTTCGCAATATTGCTGGCCGCACAATTGCGGTTCGCGATGCAAAGGGTAGAAATTCCTTGTTACCGCACTGCTTCTAAAGGATGACATTTCGATGAATACTTCGAATCTGCCGTAGCGGGGCGGCAAGCGAAGCCGTGGAAGAACGGGCGCAACGTAGCGTCTTTCTTCACGCGGGATACAGGAGGCTTTGATTGATACTGCTGCGGATTCGCTACAGTAACGTTGGGCCAGAACGTAATGCCATCCAAGCAAGAGAGCGCACACTAGGGAAACACGGTCTGCTCTCGCCGCCTGGATACATCAAGCACAGCTCCGGAGCCAGGACTGCCTTTTCCCGAGCAGGCTGCATACATCAGACCATCTATCCACTCGTCAATACGCTCGTATCGTCAAAGGCTGGGTAAAAGCCATTGGCCTAGATCCTGCCATATATGGCACACACACGATGAGACGTACGAAGGCATCGCTGATCTATCGCAGGACGAAGAACCTACGGGCGATTCAAATTCTGCTCGGCCATACGAAGCTTGAGAGCACCGTCCGATATCTTGGGATTGAGGTCGATGACGCTCTGGAAATGGCGGAGCAGACCGAGGTCTGACCATATATTGCGACGGTCGAAGTCAGACCGTCGCTAACCGGCCAGAAGCGGACGCTTGGAATTATCGAAAATCGAGCGAATTCTGATGCAACCGCTGACGGCAGCGGACGATATTGCCAGCAACACAATGGTGCGCGACTGGTTGGCGGAGAGCGAAAATGGTGCCGATCTACCACGCTTTGTCAGCTACCTGAGTGGAGTGTTGGAGCAGCACAAGGCCGCCACGGCTTTCGTGATTTCTTCGGCAACCAGTCGCCATTACAGTGAAAAGGGGCTGGAGCGCACGCTGAGCCGCGCTAACGCCCAAGACGCCTGGTATTACCGTTTCCTCGACAGTGCGCAGCGCCGCGTCGTCGAAATTGGTACCGACGGCAATACCGGCGCCCTCACGCTGTTTATCGATCTGCGCGTGGAAAAAGCTGGTCAGTTGCTGGGCGTTGCCGGCCTCGGTTTGCGCATGGACGAGCTCTCAACTCTGATCAAAAACTTCAGTTTCGGCGAGCGCGGCAAGGTGTACCTGGTGCGCAACGACGGCCTGATTCAGATCCATCCGCAAACCGATTTGAACGGTGATCGCCAACTCGCCGAGCAGATTGGCGCACCGGCAGCACGGGCCGTACTGGGCAAGTCTGCGCTGTCATCGGCGGCTTTCGAGCGCGAGGGCGAGCCCTATCTGGCGATCAGCTTGCCATTGCGCGATTTGAATTGGACGTTAGTCGCTGAGGTGCCGGAAGCACAAATCTATGCGCAAGCGCACCAGGCGCTGTGGTTGACCAGCCTGATCGGTGCGGGTGTGGCGCTGGTGTGTCTGGCATTGGTGGTTTGGTTGGCGCAGAGCCTGGTCAAGCCTATCCAGCAGGTTACCCGTGCCTTGGTGGCAATTGGCAGCGGCGGCGGTGACCTTACCCATCGCCTGGATGACAGCCGTGCTGATGAGTTGGGGGATCTGGCCCGTGGCTTCAACCGCTTTTTGCTCAGCCAGCGCGAGATGATCGCGGACGTGCTGAATACCAGCGAGCGGCTGCGCTCCACGGTTGGCCAAGTGGCGAAGGTGGTGGACAACACCGCCACGCGTGCCGACCGCCAACAGGAAATGACTGAGATGGTGGCCACTGCAGTTCATGAAATGGGGCTGACGGTGCAGGAGATTGCGCGCAACGCCGGCAGTGCGGCTTCTGCGTCGCATGGCGCTCGGGAGGAGGCGTTGCAGGCCCGAGAGGTGGTGCGCGGCTCCATTTCCCATATTGAAAGCATGTCTGACGATATCGGCACGGCTTCGGGCGCGGTGGGCGAGCTGGCCCGGCAAGTGGCCTCCATCGACCAAGTGCTGGCAGTGATCCGTGGCGTCTCCGAACAGACTAATCTGCTCGCCCTGAACGCAGCGATTGAAGCGGCGCGGGCCGGCGAAATGGGCCGCGGCTTTGCAGTGGTGGCGGATGAAGTACGCACATTGGCGCGTCGTACGCAGCTGTCCACCGACGAGATTCAGAGCATGATCGCCGGCCTTAAGCAGGGCGCGGACAACGCTGTGGCTTCGATGCACAAGGGGCAGGCGGCTACCGGGACAGGGGTTGCCTCCAGCCAGCGCACGGGACGTTCACTTGAGGCGATCACCGAGCAGGTGAACCGCATCAGCGACATGAACCATCAGGTGGCGGCCGCTACCGAGGAACAGTCGGCGGTGACCGAGGAGATCAACCGCAACGTACAAGGCATTTCCGATCTGGCGCGTGCTACCGCGGGGGAGGTGAATGATTGTCGTCAGGAGTGCCGCACCTTGAGCGGCCTGGCCGACGACCTGGCGCGGCAGATGGGCGGGTTCAAGCTGTAGGCAGCGCGGGCGGGAGAGGCAGTTAAGGCTTCTCCCGCGTCGGGTTACAGACCCAGCACCGCTTTAAGGTCGATATCCGGCGGCACCGTCGTGTTGAACTTGTAACCCTTGATCACCAGGTTGTAGTGCGAGGCCAGCAGGTTCTTGGCAGACGCCGCGTCGCGGCGCTCGAAGCAATCCACCAGGCGGGTGTGCTCGTCACGCAGCTGGCAGTAATCGAAGCCCGAGCGGTATAGCGCGTTGATCAGCGCTTCCTGCCGGCGCAGCTGGTTGTGGATGTTGTTGAGAATGTCGTTCTTCAGGAACGAGATCAGCAGCGAGTGAAACTCACGGCCCAGTTTGTCGCCCAGATCATGGTCGTGGGCTTGGTGCGCGGCCTGCTCCTTGAGGGTGTGGGCACGCAATATCTCCAGCTCGTTCTGGGTGATCGACTTGGTCAATTGGTCAATCACACCGCTCTCCAGTACCAGGAGCATCTGGTAGAGCTGGTACGCATCGTCGAAGGTCGGGCAGGCCACGGATGACGAGCGTTTGGGTGACACCTCCACCAGGCGATCCTGCGAAAGCCGGATCAGCGCCTGCCGGACCACCGTCCGGCTTACATCGAACAACTCCGCAATATCCCGCTCATTTAGCTTTGTGCCTGGCGGCAAGCGCCGGTGGTAGATCGCATCCGATATGGCAGAGACAATTTTCTGGGTGAGCATGGCACCAGCTATCAATAGACGTTCGCAGCCGCGAAGCCTACCACAGGCCTTTATCCGCCTTCACTGAGCACCATCTTGGGGATGGGTAGCGGTCTGGCGATCGTATGTGGGGCATATTCCCCGTGGTGGGTCACGCCTTTTCAGAAAATTCACCGCGAGTAACCTGACCAATAAGACAAATTGTCGATCTGGCATGGAGAATGCTTTTTGTCATCGCTCTGGTATACCAGTTGCTCAATATTGGTACTCCAGTAATGAAAACTGGTCATATTTCAGGATTCGACCAACGACCTTTGTGATGACGGATCAGGCCGCGAGGCGGGGGCACCCCGCCGACGTTCGCAGGAAGCGCGGACTGCTCCGTCCCAGCCACCAGTGCAGGGTTTTATGAAGACAATCTCGGCTCCAAACAAGGCGCAATACCTGCGCATGCTTCTGCTGGCGTGCCAGCATGTGATGGTGATGTATGCCGGGGCAGTGGCCATTCCCCTGGTGCTTGGCGCGGCGCTGGGTCTGTCCAAGACCGACATCGCCTTTCTGATCAATGCCGACCTTTTCGCCTGCGGGATCGTGACCATCATCCAGGCCATCGGTATCGGGCCGGTCGGTATCCGCATGCCGGTGATGATGGGCGTGACCTTCACGGCCATCGGCCCAATGATCGCCATCGGCTCCGACCCCAGCGCTGGTTTGTCGGCTATTTTTGGGGCCACCATCGCTGCCGGCTTGTTCGGCCTGGCCATGGCACCTCTAGTGGGCAAGCTGCTGCGATTCTTTCCGCCGGTGGTCACAGGTACCGAGATTGTCGCGGTGGGGCTGTCGCTGATGTCAGTTGCCGCGGCATGGTCCGCCGGTGGTTTTGGCAACGCCGAATTCGGCCGCCCGCTGTACCTGGCAATCGCCTGTGCGGTACTGCTGTGCATCTTGCTGATCGTTCGTTTCACCAAGGGTTTCCTCAACAACATCTCGGTGTTGCTGGGCCTGATATTCGGTTTTGCCCTGTCGGCTGGCGCAGGTTTGGTCAGCCTGGACGGCATCGAGGACGCCCCGGTGTTCGGTGTGATCCTGCCGTTCCATTTCGGTATGCCGACGTTCCATTTGTGGCCCATGGCGGCCATGTGCATCGTGATGCTGGTGACCTTTATCGAGTCGACAGGCATGTTCATTGCCTTGGGCGAGATCGTCGACAAGCCCATGGATGAACGCACCCTGGTTCGTGGCTTTCGTGCCGATGCCCTCGGCACGGCGGTGGGTGGCATCTTCAATACCTTCCCGTACACCTCGTATGCGCAAAATATCGGTCTGGTCAGCATCACGGGCGTGCGCAGCCCCTGGGTGTGCGCGTTGGCCGGGGCGATTCTGATTGTGCTGGGTCTGTTTCCCAAGGTGGCCTACTTCGTGGCGTCGATTCCGCCCTATGTGCTGGGCGGTGCCGGCATCGTAATGTTCGGCATGGTTACGGCCAGTGGCATGAAGGTGCTCGGCCGGGTGGATTTCAAGAATGTCGGCAATCTTTATATCGTCGCCATAAGCCTGGCGGTGGGCATGTTGCCCGTGGTCTCGCCGCACTTTTTCAGCAAGTTGCCTTCCTCGTTGGGGCCGATCCTGGAAAGCCCGATTCTGCTCACGGCAATTGTCGCGATCACCTTGAATATCTTTTTCAACGGTATCGGTTTGAGAAAACCGCAGAACGACGCCGCGACTGGCGAGGGTATTGGTCAACACTCCAACTGATATCTCTGATTGTTTGGTGATAATTAAGTGAAACGCTACCTGTCTTGATAGCTACCAGGGGGCAGGTAATACACTAGAGCGACCTTATAGGTCGCTTTTTTTTGCGCTGATAGTTACCTTGGTAAGTGCATTTAATAATACAAAAAAACACGCACTAAATTACTTCACCACACCAAAAACCGCCCCCAATAGCAGCAAAAATGCATTTCAAGAGCTTGTAAACTCCTGCAAAGTCTGCGCAATTCGTGCATTTATTGGCCCCTTACTTGCTATATGTAAATGCTGACTATTCGATCAGCTTTATATATGGGGGATAAGATGAAAGTTAACAATAAGTCCACTGTTTTTGCAGCAAGCTTTTTGGGGTTTTCGTGTTTGCCATCGGTATCGCATGCCGATATGAATTGGCACAGCGAAAGTCTCACTTATCAATACGGCAAAGAGTTCAAGGTGGATGCACGCACCGTACAAACCATTACCTTCGAACATGCCAGCGACTGGTCGTGGGGCGATGTGTATTTATTTATGGACAACAATTGGTACCCAGGCGGTGGTACTTACAATGATGGACACCATTCCATTTACAGTGAATTGGCGCCGCGACTTTCGTTGGGCAAAGTGTTTGATAGCAAACTGTCGTTCGGTCCCGTCAAGGACGTATTGATTGCGTCGAGTTTTGAATGGGATAAAAACGAAAAGCATGAAACGCACGATCAGGTTAACTATTTGCTCGGCCCGGGCTTTGATCTCGATCTACCGGGTTTCGATTATTTCCAGCTTAACTTCTACTACCGCAAACCAGACGGCGGTGTAGCACCTAGTGGGCAATGGCAAATCACGCCGGTCTGGTCGTATACCATTCCAATCGGCCGCTCCGACGTGGTGATCGATGGTTATATGGACTGGGTGGTCAATAATAAAGGCACGTATCACAGTAATCTGCTGTTCAACCCGCAGATCAAATATGACCTGGGCAAGCACTTTGGTTATGAGCCCAAGCGCTTCTACGCCGGGGTCGAGTACAACAACTGGACAAACAAATACGCGATCAAAGACACCCGCGCATTCGACACCGATCAGAATGTGACCAGTCTGATTGTGAAGGTGTATTTCTAAAACAACACCGGGCGGTTATCCGCCCGGTTCAGCCTTGCCAAAAGCGAGGCATGAAAAAGGCCACTCGCTAGTGGCCTTTTCCGCTGTCGGCGCGTTATGCCGTGGCTTTCTTGACCCCGAAGGTCTTGTCGAACATAGCCGCGATATGACCGCCGACAGTGATGGGCGCCGGATAGACCTCATCGGCCTTGCGCAGCGTGGGCACCACCGAGGCTTCGTAGTAGTAATCCAGGTCGAAAAAAGTTGGCACCGAGTAGCGCGGGGTGTCTTTTTTGGAGTTGAACACGCGGTGCATGGTCGAGTGATAGAGGCCATTGGTGAGCACCGGCACCATATCGCCGAGGTTCACCACAAAGGTGTTCTCGATAAACGGCGCTTTCAGCCACTCACCGTCGGCATTGCGCACCTCGAGACCGCCGACTTCATCCTGCAGCAGCAAGGTAATCAGGCCCCAGTCGGTATGGGCACCGGCGCCAATCTGGTTTTCACGGGCATCGGCCGGCTGGCTGGGGTAGTGCAGCATGCGGGTAATGATCATCGGCTCTTTGAGGCCCTGGTCGAAAAAGTCTTCGGGCAACTGCAGCGACAGGGCAAGCAAGCGGACGATCTTGCGACCGAGCAGATCCATGTAGCGCATATAGTCTTCGGTCTGCTGGCGGAAACGGGGGTTGCCCGCTGGCCATTGGTTCGGGCCGTGATAGGGTGTTTTGCGAATAACGTGCGGATGTGCGTCGTCCAACTCGCGACCCAGCAGAAACCCTTCTTTCAGATCGGGCGGCGAACCTTCATCGAGAATTTGCGCCGCAATCGGTTCATACCCTCGCAGGCAACTGGAGTTTTTCGAGTTGACCAACATTTTTTCGTGCAGCGGCGTTTTGAAATATTCCTTGGCTACATCAAACTGCGCTTTCTGCAGTTCTACCGGTACGCCATGGTTTTTAATATAAAAGAAACCGGTCTGCCGTGCCGCCTTATGAATTTCCCAGGCTACTGCCTTGCGCTTCTCGATATCGTGGGAAAAGCTGTCCGCCAGATCGATAACCGGAATGTTTTTGGCCACTGAAGGCGGGGTATATATGACCATCTGCAAAACTCCTGTTGATTACTAAGTGGTGTAACAAGGCAGAGTGGTAGGGCAACGTGCTGTCAGAACCGCTGTTATGGTTATAGTGCGGGGCAAGTAGCCACGTCTTTTGATGTTCTGACGATAAGAGTAATCAGGGTTTGCCGGCCGGGAATATGCCGGCCATTACGGTAAAGCCTGGAATACGTCTGACTTCATCCAGCCAGAGACGCACCGAGGGATAATCCTGCAACGAAAGCCCGGCTTCATCGGCCATGGCCACATAGGGAAAGCAGGCAATATCGGCAATAGTCGCGTGCGCCAGTGGACAGAGAAACTTGAAATCCTGTTGGCGATTGATCCACAGATGTTTATCCATCACCTCCAATAATGTTTGAGCACGCGCGCGACAGGCGTCGGCGTCGAAGTCATACATGAACAACTCATGTAAACGTGCGGCAGAAAGTGATCCGGTCAGACTATCGGCAAATGCCAGCCACACCTGGATATCACCCAACACCTCCGGTTGATCCAGCGGATACCATTTGCGACTCGGATCAAATATTGATGCCAGATAAACCAGAATGGCCTGGGAGTCGCGAATGATCTTTTCGCCATTCTGCAAAACTGGTAATTGACCCATAGGATTGATGCGCAGAAATGCAGGGCGCTTATGTTCACGCCCCGGGTGGAACTCGACCACTTCGGTTTCGTATTGCACGCCCAGAATCGATAGCAGCAAACGCACCTTGAAGCAGTTTCCGGATAACTCGTAATCGTAAAGTTTCAACATCAGACACCCATTAGATATCCAGAATCAGCGTTTCAGAGCGGCAACCCGATACACACGGCATGATCAACGTGCCGCTGTCTTTTTCTTTGGCCGAAAGATAAACATCGCCGTGCTGCAGTTCGCCGCTGACCACCTTGGTCATGCAGGCGCCGCATACCCCTTGCTCGCAGGAGTAATCGATGGCTACCCCGTGATCGAGGCAGGCTTGCAGCAGGGTCTGCCCGGGGCTGACGGTGAAGGCTTTGCCGCTGGACTTGATGGTCACTTGGTAACTGCCCGACTCGGCAGCCGGCGGCTTGCTGCTGGGGGCCAGCGCAAAGTACTCGAAGTGAATCTGCTCGCTGGCAAAGCCAGCTTCGCGTGCCAGCTCGACGACCAGATCAATCATCGGCTGCGGCCCGCAGACATAGACGTCATGCCGTGCCGGTTCCCGGTCCTGGAGCAATTCACGCAATGTCTGCTGCGTGCCTTCGATATCGAGGCCCAGGTAGGTCGCCGCTTGTTTACCGAGCGCGGCAAGCCGCTGGGTAAAGGCCACATGTTCCTCACTGCGCGCCAGGTAATGAAAACTGTACGGGCGCTTGGCGCGTTGCAGATGCAGGCCCATGGCCAGAATCGGGGTGACCCCGATGCCACCGGCGATCAGCAGGGCGTGACGGCCCGGCGGCTGCAGCTGGAACTGATTGCGTGGCAGCGTCAGCTGCACCTGGGTGCCTACCTGAACATCCACGTGCATGCTGCGCGAGCCGCCGCGTGATTGCGGCTCGTGTTTGACGCCGATCACCAGTACATCCTGCTCGTCAGGCGTGTTGACGATCGAGTACTGGCGTAGGTGGCCAGAGGGCGTGGTCAGGCTCACGTGCATACCCGGTTCCAGCGCCAACAGCCGCCCGTCATCCGGTTTCAGCCAGAACGAAGCGATGTCCGGGGTTTCGTTTTGGCGCGCGATGACGGTGCACGAGAACGGCTCGCCCGGCTTATCGGCGGCGGGTGGGTTGGGAGTCTTCAGAGGCACCGCGTCCGAGGCGATAAGCCGCGCGGTCGGCGCTGGCGTGGGGCTTTGCAGTACGCGGGCAAACAGCTCGTCGAGCAGTTGGGTAAAGACGATTTTGCGTTGCAGGGGCAGGGCAGCAGCGGCGTAAAGGCGGGCATGCACCACGGCCTTGGAGTCCGATTCCGGCTGGACAAAAATCCGCACGCTGTCGAGCAGCCCGGCGCAGCTCAGGTCAATGCTCAGGCCGCTTACCAGCGTTTGCACGCGGTCGGCCTGATCTCCCAGCAGCGGCGCGAACGAGGGGGCGGCCTGCTGGATGGCCTCGACGACGGCCTTGGCGTTCATTGCCACTGGATGGCTGCGCAAATTGGTGGACAGCGCGGCACCGAGCGGACGCTGTCTCCCGGGTTTGGCGTTGCCAACCGGGGCTTCGAGCTGGGCGAACACCAGGCCGTCCACCTCGGCGCAGGGGAAGGTGCGCACACAGGCGGCGCTGGGTTTTGCCGTGCGGTGAGCGGGCACAAAGGCACAATGGCCCGAGCCGCTTTCATATTTCCAGCCATGGTATTGGCACTTCAGCTGGTTGCCGATGTTCACCCCAAGGCTCAGGCGTACACCGCGGTGCGGGCAGCGGTTTTCCCACACATTTACAACACCGTTGTCGTCACGCCAGACCGCCAGCTCCTGACCGAGCAAGCGCGTTTGGTACACGTGGCGAAACGGAAGGTCTTCGGAGCTGGCGATCACATGCCATTCCTGATGTAACGAACCCATATCTGATTACCTGCTAATACGGCTCAGCGAGCGGTGCCGAACGTGACGTTGCGTGCTTTGATCCAGCGGCGGTAGGCACTGGACAGTGCATCCGCGCGCACGGGCGTTTCGTGCCGGGGATCCAGCGGCAGGCCCTTGGGCACCTGATTGAGCAAAATCATGATGTCCTGGCCAAAGATGCGTTGCTGGAAGTCGCGCAGCTGCTTGTCGGTGTTGATGTCGTCGAGGTAGCACATGATCGCGTGGGCGATGCAGCTCTCCTCATCCACGGGCTGCACGTACAGGCCGAGCACATCCAGGCGATTGGCGTCGATGACGCAAGTCTTGTAGAGGATGGCGATAAAGGGGCGGGCGATGCGGTACACGTACTGCATCTCCACCGGTTCGCTGGCCGCCGCCGAACCCTTGGGCTGCGGAAAGCGGCAATTGACTGCCAGCACCTCATCAGCCTGTTCGTCGATCTCGACGTCATAGGCGGCCACTTCGGTGAGCGGTTCGGCGCCGAGAATATCGGTGTGCACGAACGGGAAGTGAGCCATGTCGAGGAAGTTTTCCACCACCCGCAGCCCAGAGGTGGCAACGCGGATCGAGCCGGCGCTGACGACGCGGCGGTCCGTTTCTTCGAACTCGGGAATGGCCAGAATTCGGCGTGGTTGCGCGGACAACGACACCCAGAGCAAGCCGTAGACGATCAAGGTTTTCAGCGGCTGAGAACTGTCGGCAAGGTGCGCGATCAGCCCGTCGGGGGTGCGGGTGTAGCAGATGGCCTGACCCAGAATCCGGGTATGGCATGGCTTGCCAACGACGGCCTCGGCCAGCGCACCAACCGGATGCCAGTCGTCGTAGACAAAGCTGTTTTCTTTTAACATAACGGTGGCCCGTACAAGGCTTGGCGGCGCCGTGACGACGCCAAGCGCAGAGGAGGTATTACGCCCGGTACTGAGCAACGAATTCAGCCGCCGACTTGGCGCTGCGCGCCTCGTGCACAGCCGCGCGCTCGGCGTACAACTCGCGGACGAACTGCGCGTAGGCACAGCTGTCGGCAAACATGTTGTACATCCAGCCCAGGCCGTAGGCGTTTAGGTTGATGTTGTCGATGGTCATCAGCGACAGGTTGGTAGCGGGGTTTTGCAGGTAGGCATCGATGACTTTGCGGGTGACTTCCTTGGTGCACGCCAGCTTGTGCGCATGCCACATGTCGGTATGCCATTCGCCTTCGGCAGGACGCCGGAACGGGTACTGAATGGAGCGCCCTGGACGGTCGATACCTTTGGCATCCCAAGGGCCGGTTTCAAAGCCCCACCAGTTCAGCGGGCCGTTAGGCGCGGCCGGGCGCATCTGGGCCCAGTGCACCAGGTTGCGGTTCAGCCATTCGTCCGCGTAACTGTCGTCGTTGAACGGGTCAAGTTTGGCGATGGCATCGTTGTCGCCACGCATCTGCGAGACGGCGTGCTCCACTTCGTTTTCAATCTTGAAAATGCAGTGGCTGTAGTCAATGGCCACGTTGAACTTCGCGCCGCGGGCTTCCACCAGATCGGCTACTTGCGAGACCCGGCGATAGTCTTCGGACCACATGTCCACATGGTTTTCGAAGGTGATGATCACCCCGGCTTTTTCCGCGTACTCGTACGACTCCAGGTAACACTCGGCGACCTCTTCGTTGGTCACGTAGTGGCGGTCCTTGTGCTTAGCCCAGATCATGAAATTGTGGTACTTGCCGCCGACCTCGACGGTCAGGTCGATGTTCTCTTTGATCAGGTGATCATCCAGGCCCAGGGTGTACAGGCCGCTCCCCGACAGCACCGGCAGGTCGTAAAGTTGGCTGCCCTTGATGTACTCGTCCAGCTCCTGGCGGTTGTTGGGAATGCGATCGATGAAGTCCCAGACCTCGGCTTCCTTGACCAGTTTGAATTGCTCGAGAATCGGCAACTCGGTCAGTGACACCGGGTTCTCACGCGACGACGCCTGGATACCCAACCCGGCACAGCCCAACTTGAACATCTTTTTCATGTACTGCTCCTGCAAAAACGTAGCTTCGAAAGGGCGCTTGGCCCATGGGTGTAGGCCTTAACGCTCCTCGAGCACTTCGCTGAGGAGGGCCGCTTTGAATTCGTCCTTGCCGCCCAGCGCCGCTTGCGACAGTTCGCGGTGCCATTTGCGGTACTGGATGGAGATCTTGTCGGTGCCTACCGACAGTTCGGCGCTATCGAGCTCGATAGGCCATTGGGACTGGATCACCGGGCGGTCTTCTTCCAGCACGCGTTTCTGGAAAGCCAGGTGCACGTGGTCGGGCTGCTGGTCTTCGGTACGCACGATGACCATGAAGTTGCGGCAAGTTCTGTCGTCCACCGGGCTGGCGGTGGTCCAGAGGATGAATTTGGAATCGTCCTTCCACAGTTTGATTTCCAGGTTCACCGAGTACGGCATCGAGCAGCGGTAGGTGAAGTCGCCCATGGGCGCTTCTTCCGGCAGCGTTTCGTACATCTCTTTGGGCGGCGCCAGCTGAAAGCGCAGTTCACCGTGGCTGCGATCGACGTTTACCGTGGGGTGACTGGCGAAGAAGGGGTCGTACAGAGTGCCGGGGTGAACGAAGGCGAAATGGGAGAAGTCGGTGAAGTTTTCCCAGCGGCGCTCGGCCGAGGTTTCCCACACATACGACTCCGCCACCACGACTTTCATGCCTTCGCTGTCCCAATCGCCCAGGTAAGGGATTTCGGTGCAGTCGAACGAATTGTCCAGGCGCACCCAGACGATGCCGTAGCGAATGGCGCAGTCGTATTTGGCGATTTTTGCGCGCGGCGGAATAGGGCGGTCGGGGCAGGCCGGCACCAGCGTGCATTCGCCGGCGTCGTTATAGCGCCAGCCGTGGTAGGGGCACTGCAGGGTGTCTTTGCCCTGGTGCTTGCACACGCTCCCCAGCGACAGGCGCGCCGAGCGGTGCACGCAGCGGTCATCGGCGGCCATCATCTGCCCGTCCAGACGGGCCAACACCAGGTTCTCTCCCAGCAGCTTCACCGACATCGGGCCATGCCCGGATGCGTTGGCTTTCTCGAACTCGCTCAAGGTACACACCGGGTGCCAGAAATGGCGGAGGTAACCTTTGTGTTCTATCAGGGGCTTCCATTGAGCGGACATCGCCGATCCTCATTACGGTTGATCACATTGCTGGCTTTTCAGAAATACAATCTGGTATACCAGTCTCGGCATCGCTAGAGCACGTCTTGTGCCAACGCGAAGAGGCGATCAGAAAAATGCTCGCAATGCCTCGTAGTTGACTGCCTGGACAGTTTTTAGACGAATTTTTTCAGCAGTTGGCGGGCGTGTTTTTCGCTCTGGCATGGTGCGCAGCGGCAGCTCGATGCACTTTCCTGGCGCGAAAAGAATCCGCGTTGGGCAACATTTCGAAGTGAGGAAGTCAGGTAAAACCATGGTTCGGCGGTTACGGTTTCATTCGGTGTCGGTCAGCTACTTCGACATGGTTCAGCACTGCGGCTCGATCCGCGAAGCGGCCCGGCGCCTGAACGTGGCTTCGTCGGCGGTCAATCGGCAGATCCTCAAACTGGAGGACGACATCGGTGCGCCGCTATTCGACCGGCTGAGCTCCGGACTGAAACTCACCCCCGCCGGCGAGTTGTTCGCACGCCATATCGGTGTGGTGCTCCACGACGTAGAACGGCTGCGCTCGGAACTCGAAGCCATGGAAGGAATCCGGGCAGGGCATGTCGAATTGATCGTTGCCGAGACCCTGGCTGTGGACCTGTTACCCACCGTGCTCGAACACATGCACGCGCGTTATCCACGGGTGTCTGTCGGTGTCACCGTTTCCGGCTCGCAAGGCATTCCGCAGGCGATCATCTCCGGGGCGGCGGACCTGGGTCTGGCTTTCGCGTTGCCTAAACACGAGCAGCTCCAGCAATTGGCCCTGGGGCATTTCCGGCTGGCGGCGATCGTGCCGCCCAATCACCCGTTGGCCGATAAAAGCCAGGTCAGTTTTGGCGCCTGCGCCGACTACGACCTGATCCTCAGCAAGCCGGAAATCTCGACGCGGCAACGACTCGCGCCACTGCTCAAATCCGCCCATTTTTCCGGCAGGACCCGCCTGGAAACCGCATCGCTTGAACTGGCCAAGCAGATGGTAGTGCGCGGCAGGGGCGTGGCGTTTCAAACCGCGTTCGGCATAGAGGCGCAGGTGGCCGCCGGTGAACTGAAGATGCTTCCGCTCACCGACAGCGGCGGTATTTTCTGCGACCTGGGCTTGTACATGAGCAGCGGCCGCTACATTCCGGCTGCCGTGGATGCCTTCGCCAGAATTCTCACCGACGAGATTTTGCGTCGCGAGCGGCACGAGGCCAGTCAGTTCGGGGCTCTTGGCTAGCGCTGCCAAAAAGGCATCAGGCCTGGCGATATTCGATGCTTTCCGCACTCTGCCTGAGCAGATAACACTCCGGCCCATTCAAGTAGGAGTCGCTCACATGGCACACGCCCAACTCGCACCGTCACCTCTGGAGGCCTCGCAGGCCACCACGCTTCCAGTTATCGACATCTCGGGCCTGCGCTCGGCATCACTGATCGAACGCACCCGGGTCAGTCAGCAAATCGGCCAGGCCTGTCGTGACAAAGGTTTTTTCTACGTCATCGGTCATGGTGTACCGGCAGCTTTGCAGCAGCAGGTGATCGACCAGGCGGCCACGCTGTTTGCTCTGCCGTCCGAAGAAAAGCGCAAGGTCGACAAGTCACTCTCCATGGCCAATCGGGGCTACGAACCGTTGCGTAATCAGGTGCTCGAAGCCGGCGCGCCACCGGACGTCAAAGAAGGCTTTTACATCGGCCAGGACAAGCCGCTGGATCATCCCGATGTGCTGGCTGGCAAATTCAATCAGGGGCCGAACCTGTGGCCGGCAGACCTCCCCGAGTTTCGCCAAACCATGGAGGCCTACCAGCGGGAACTGGAGTCAGTGGCTCGCCTGCTGATGCAGGGCGTGGCTCTGTCGCTGGGCCTGCCGGAGCAGCACTTTGCCGCGTTCTGCGAGGACGCCATGACCACGCTGCGCCTGCTGCATTACCCACCGCAGCCGACCACTGCGGCACCGGGCGAGAAGGGCTGTGGTGCGCATACCGACTGGGGTGGCCTGACTCTGCTGTTGCAGGATGAAAACGCCGGGTTGCAGGTGTGGGATCAGGAGCGCAATGGCTGGATCTGGGCCACACCGGTTCCCGAGGCCTACGTGGTCAACCTCGGCGATCTGATCGCGCGCTGGACCAACGATTTGTACAAATCGACCCTGCACCGCGTGGTCAATGTCTCGGGTAACGAGCGCTATTCGGTGCCTTATTTCTACTCCGGCAACATCGCCCACGAAATCGCCTGCATCCAGGCCTGCCTGGCACCCGGCGAGTCACCCAAGTACCCGGTCATCAGCGTCGAAGACCACTACAAAAACATGTTCCGCAAAACCTATTCGATGTGATCACAGCCGCGCAGACGGAGCCTGTTTCAATGCCTGCCTTTATCCCGGGCTAACCGCCTAACCAATAACGTATGGGGAGCAATACGCGCATGAACATGCCTGGATTCAGGAAAGTACTGGCAGGGTTATTGAGTGGTATCGGTCTGGCAGCAGCCATCACCGCATACGCCGACGAGCCGCTCAAGGTCGGCTTCGTCTACACCGGTCCGATTGGCGACCACGGTTGGACATATCAACACGAGCAGGGCCGTAAGGCGTTGGAGCAGGCGCTGGGCGAGAAAGTCCAGACCACCTACGTCGAAAACGTTGCCGATGGCGCGGACTCCGAACGGGTGATCCGCAACATGGCAAAAAGCGGCTACGACCTGATCTTCGGCACCTCGTTTGGCTACATGAACCCGATGGCCAACGTGGCCAAGCAATTCCCCAAGACCGCGTTCGAACACGCCACTGGCTACAAGCGCAGCACGAACCTCGGCACCTACCTGTCGACCTCGTACGAAGGGCGCTACGTGGCCGGCTACCTGGCCGCGAAAATGACCAAGAGCAAGACCGTCGGTTATGTCGCGTCCTTTCCGATTCCTGAGGTTATCCGCGACATCAATGCTATTCAGGTCGCGTTGAACAAGTACAACCCAGGGGCGGTGGTTAAAGTGGTGTGGCTGAACACCTGGTTCGATCCCGGCAAGGAATCCGACGCCACCAACACGCTTATCGACCAGGGCGCCGATGTGATCTTCCAGCACACCGCCAGCCCAGCACCGATTCAGGCAGCCGAGCGCCGCGGGGTGTACTCGGTGGGCTATGCCTCCAACATGGCCAGCTTCGGCCCCAAGTCGGTAATTACCTCCATCGAATACAACTGGGCGCCGTTCTACATCCGCACTACTGAGTCTGTACTGAACGGCACTTGGAAATCGGCTGACTACTGGGGTGGGCTGGCCGATGACGCCCTGACCATGCCGATCAGCGATATCGTTCCCGCTGAATTTAAGGCCGAGGCGCAGCAGATCATTGCCTCGATCAAGAGCGGCACGTTCCACCCCTTCGATGGCCCGGTTGCCGACCAATCCGGCAAGGTCAGAATTGCGCCAGGAGCCACGGCCAGCAATGCGGATCTGGCAGGTATGGACTACTACGTCCAGGGCATCGCTGCGGAGTTTCCGAAGCAGTAACGTTGCGGGCCCCGCTCGCTAACCGGGCGAGCGGGGTGGCTGAATACCTGAAACGGATCGACATCCTCGATCCGCCTGTGCCGCTCCTGTGCAACAACACCTAAGAAGCTCAGGCAAGCAACTGTCTTTTCAACACCTTGCCCACAGAGCTGCGGGGCAGGGCCTCAAGCATGTGCACAGACTTCACGCATTTGAAGCCCGCCAATCGCTGGCGGCATGCCTCGACAATCGAGGCCTCGTCGGTAGCGCCTGGTTGGGTCGCGACCACAAATGCGATCGGCACCTCGCCCCAGCGCTCGTCGGCCTTGCCCACCACGGCAACCTCGGCCACGCCGGGCAGCGACGCGATCACCGCCTCCAGTTCTGCGGGATAGATGTTTTCGCCACCGCTGATGATCATGTCCTTTAAGCGATCCACCACGTAGAGGAAGCCCTGTTCGTCCAGACGGCCAATGTCGCCGGTTCTGTACCACGTCAGTGTTTTCCACCGGTGTGCTCGTCATCCTCTTCGCCATCTGCACGAGTCTTCGTTTTCAGCTGCGAGAGCGCCTGCTCATTGATGATGGGTAGAACGCCTTGCTCGGTGTCGACTACCCACATCTGCTGCTGCTCGCAGTAATACCCAGGTAGTTGGTCTTCGCCTGTACGAAGTGTGCTGGCACTTGCCAGGAAGGGCGAAATGTTCGCATGACGATGGCGGGCGCGCGCGTCCCTATCGGTGGTGTTTTCCATGCATCAAGTCCATTTAGATCGGTTTGGTGTGCAGATTGATACTACTTTGCCATCAATGACCGAACAACATAGTTTCCGCATGCTGGTGGGCGGTCGTAGCATGCTTACATCAAAGATTCGCTACTAAAAAATAAGGTTCCGCTCGCGACGACGGCAAGCAGTCAGGTTGCTTGATCTGGTAGTCGCCTGATCCACTTGCGATTTGCGTTTGCGACCTTCCTGGTAAGGCTGACAGAGCCGGTATGAGCGCCGACGCAGAGAACATCGAATCGGTGCGTTGGCGAGGCAGTAACAAAGCCCTCATAGAGCCAGCCGAGCAGGTCATCAAATAGGCCGTCATTCACTAGGACTGAATCGGCCCTAACAGTCCGCTATTGGCCGATAGCTGCTGCCCACGCAGGGTAGCTACCCACGCACTCCGATCACTTCACTCCAGTGCGTGGTGTATCTCGGGCTCAACATCTCTCTGCGCATCGCCCAGGCCGGCGCCGCCGGTACCCGCCCAACTCGCACAGTGCCCCTTCCTTCGCGTTGGTTGATCTGGTCGACAACTGCCATTAACCGCTCGGCGCCGCGACGCGGTTCAGGCGCAAATAGATCCGGCGTCAGCTCGCCGCGCTGGCTTAGGTCCATCAGCAGAATCGAGCATTTCGAGAACGGGTAACCAGGGCGGTAAATCTGACCCAAGCCGCGCTGGGCAAGCGCCAGTATCTCGCGTGTATCATCTGTGGGAGCTGGTAAAGCCAGAGTGATGGCATTGGCGTAGCGCGGCCCGTCCAGAGCCGCCAGCTGCGTCTGCAGTCCAACCTGGATGGTGCTGCATAGCGAGGCCTGGCTGCGCAGCTTCTCCGCGGCTCTAGTCACGTAGGCGGCCAGCGCCTCGCGGATCGGCGGCAGCTCCGTCTGGCGCACGCCAAACATCTTGCTCGAGCAAATGGCCTCCTTCGGTGGCGGCCCCTCGTTGAAGCCGATACAGCTGATGCCCTGCAGCTCCCGCGCGGTGCGCTCCATGGTTACGCCGAAAGTCTTACGCAGGGTGGCAATGTCGAACTGCGCCAGATCCCAGGCGGTGGATATACCCAAAGCGGTCAACCGAGATGCCGAGCGGTGCCCAACACCCCAGACCTCGCTTACCGGCGCCAAACGCAACAGCCTCTCCTGGCGGACCGGATCACTCAGATCCAGCACACCACCAGTGCCTTTCCACTTCTTTGCCGCCCAGTTCGCCAGCTTGGCCAGCGTCTTGGTGTTGCTGATCCCGACTCCTACCGGCATGCCGATCTCTTGCGCCAGGCGTTCGCGAATGCTCCGGCCAAGTGCTCCCGGATCAGCAATACCGGTCATATCCCCCCAGGCCTCGTCGATGGAGTAGACCTCAATGCCAGGCAGCATCTCGGCCATGATTCGCATCACGCGGTTGCTGATATCCGCATAGAGCGCGTAGTTACTGGAGCACGCCACCACACCCTGATGGCGCATCTGTTCGCGCACTTGGTAGTAGGCTGCGCCCATGCCAATACCTATGGCCTTGGCCTCAGCACTGCGGGCAATCACGCAGCCGTCATTGTTGGACAGCACGACTACTGGGCGGCGCTTGAGCCAGGGCCGGCAAATGCGCTCACAGCTGCAGTAGAAGCAGTTGCAGTCGATCAGCGCGAATAACCGGCGAGAAGTGTTCATGGCGCCACATGGCTGACCACCCAGCTCACCACGCCCCACACCTCGATCGGCACGTCACCATCCAGCTGAACATCCGGCACGATCGGATCGGCGGCTTTAAGCCAGCGGCCACCAAACAGATCTCGTGCAACGAGACGTACGCGGTAACCCTCATCACCGAGATCGACGACCACAAACCTGTTATCCAGCTGGCACGCCGCACGGTTCACGATCAACCGGTCTCCCGGGAAGATGCCGAAGCCAAGCAACGTGTCATCCAGTACCTGCACCCCCCAGATATGCGGCGCCCCTAGGCCTGTCAGCCGATCAAGGGACAGTCCTTCTTCCTTTTCGTCCTCGGCAGGTGATTGGAAGCCGGTTATCCGCAGGTCGGCCACATCAGTGAGCAAGCGTTCCCGGAGGCGCTCACCGCGAGCAAGGATGGAAAGAGACATTGGGGTACCTCTGAACAATGCTGTATATAAATACAGTATTCGAGAAGGCCCAGCTTAGGTCAACAGAAGCCCAGCACAGCTCCGACAGGAGGCAGGGCTACCAAACCGTCAGGCGTCTACCAACTCATCGCGAAGAATGGCCATCTGCTTGGGTGCTTCGATGCTGATGCGAGCTCGACCGTGACGCTTGATAGCGTCTATATGCACGGTAATCCCATCGCGCAGCAGCTGCTTGAGGAGTTTCTCGGTGTCGACGCCGGGGTCGATGGTAAGGCGGATCATCTCGCCTTCGCGGCGAGAGAGAGTCAGAAATCCCATGAGGCAAGTCCTTTGCTAATTGGGGGGGCGCGTCCTGCCCAGGCAGTCTAGAACAAGGTGGTAGATGTCGAATGTGCAACTGCGCGCAGCGTGAGGAGCCAGGTATGTGTGGAGGCGTGGAAGCCCGCGAGGCGGACAAGGTCTGGAAAATCTACTTCCCTAATCCCAAGGCAGCCTTACCCGTCATGTTTCCAGATGGAGGCCAGATCGACTGGATCCACTGGGGGCGCCGCAGGGAGGAGATAGGTGGCAGTCCACCTGGTGGCTGGGCAAAACTCGAATCAATCCACACGGGAGTCTGGAAGAAGCACCACCCCCAGCGAGCCCTAGCCATGGTGCAGCGGCTTATGGAGAAAGAAGGCCACGTTGGCGATAAGCATCGGCCCTCACATTGGTTCAATGTGCCGGAGGGGTACGCCTTGGAGTGCCTGGTAATCGGAGAAGAGGATCAGCGGCGTGTGTACGTAGTGACCACAGAACCACCAGAAGAGTACGCTTGGGTACATGATCGATGGCCGAGAGTGGTGCCTATAACGCAAATCCTGTCACCGTAACCAAGGCGTTGCTACGGTGACAAACCACGGTTACTGAGTCGATAGCCTGCACCTGTAAGCATCCGTGGCCACTCGCCACTGAAGCCCATGCAGAGAAGCAACTGGGCTCACTTAGGTGAGGTTGTCCCCACTGAGGATCCTCTTCAGATCTGCGCCAAAATTTCTGGCCATCAGTGTCTCCCGCAGTTATCAGGTTCTGATGTCGCGATCTTCTTCAATAAGCTTCTGAATACGGCCAGTCTCATCAAGCTTGGCGGTAATGAGTAGGTGAGCTGGAACGGTCCCCCCCATTCTGCGTATGTACTCCTCTTTTGCAGCAAGCATGTCCACCTCTCGGGCTGAGGGGTAGTGGCGCAGGGCACGTGAGGCCTGGCGCTTTATCTCATCGCTGACCTCGCTGCTGCTTGTCAGGGCGTATAGAAAACTGCGCACTTCCATAAGTGCAGCAGTACGTTCGATAGGCATGGTCATGGCGAGTCTCCATCGCTGCATTGAGGGGCAGGTATGTGAACAACAATTTATGAATTTCCAGGAGGGGTAATCCACCTCTGGCCGGCAGCTGCCTGATAGGTACCTACCTCCGGCCAAATGTGGCTTGCATTAGGCGGCTGCGAAGGTCTTCAACACGTCCGGGTTGGGCCAAGCCCTGCTGGCCATCACAGCAAACCAAATGACCCAGTGCCTCCTTTGGCCACCGATCGGAGTCGTCGTCGACCGACACCCAGTTTGGAAGGTGGGCGCGATTCACGTATCGGCAGATTTGTTCGTATCGAGCGGCTGTGTCCCACCAATTCTGATCAACCCAGCCTTTTCCCATCGCGCTATGCCAAGTCGCGCCGATCACCCGGGCCTTTAGCCGGGCGGGCAGGTAACTTCGCGCCCGTGAAAAGCCTAGATGGCGCACCCAGCTTGTACTCAATACCACCTGGACGTGGGGGAAATCCTCCAGCGCCTCAACCAATAGATCCGACCACATGAAAAGCGAGCCTTCAGCTCGCAATGTCGGCCCATTCTGTGTCATGAAAACGGCGTCCGGATGCAGTACACCATCAAAGTCGAGGAAAAGGACGGGATTGGCCGGCGGCGGCATCGTGCGGGTATCCAAGGTTATGGTTTAGCGTTCCGCACTAAGCAAAAACCCTTCCCCAATCTCTACCCGCCAGAGCCGCACATGCCTGCGGTGCTCCACCGAAACAACGAGTCGACACCTTCGAGAGCTTCGCCTCACTTTCGTAGGTGATGGGCTCCCCAATCTGGTCGACCAGAACACCTCCAGCCCCTCTGAGAATTGCGTGACCAGCCACCACGTCATGAGCGGACACTGGAGCAATCGAGACGGCCGCAACGCCATCTCCTGCGGCTGCGGTAGCGAGGCGGTACGCGATGCTGGGCATCGGTCTGTACTCTGCGGGAGCGCATAACACTTCATTGATCTTCGGCTTCGTCAGAGCTCCTGTACTCACCAGTACCTTGCTGCCGGCTTCCAGCTGACGATGGTTGATTGAGCTCGTTAGGAGTTGACCATTTCTATAGATGCCGCCCAGTCCTTGGCACCAGGCGATACAGTCTGGACCGCGATCGTTCGTGACCGGCGCATACACCACACCCAGGACAGGTTTCGCATTCATCAACAGGCCGACCGAAAGCGCTGTCCCCTTTCGGCCGCGGAGAAAATCCGCAGTACCGTCATTAGGATCAACGACCCAACAGCAGTCTGCACCAGTCAACCTAGAGCCCGTTTCCTCTCCCCAGAAATCACAGTCCAGAGCCGCGAGAAGTTCTGCCCGCAGCAGGACTTCAATCTCGAGGTCGACCTCCGCCTTGTCCCCGCACCCACGAGGACCAGATGGACGCCGCCACTCCGCCACAAGCAGTTCTCCAGCACCTTGGACGATCTTGATGGTGATGTTTAAGAGTTCGCTAAAGCTCATAGATTTAGGGGTGTCGGTCAGGTGCGGATGCCCAATGCGATGAGTGATGATTGGGGGCATCAGAAGCAGGCCAGCAATTGTTGCCGATAGTGCTTGGAGAAGCTGACCTGATGGCTCGGTTCAGCCACAAAGTCCGCCAGATGGACGGTGGCTGTAGAGCCTAAATCGGTAGCCTGCTTAGACCCAGTTTTAGTGCAGCTTTCCAGCGCGTCGGTATTCCCGGCAGGCTCAATCCAGCCAGTGTTTGAGACTGAAGTGAGGGCAGGTATATGCACCTCATTCAGCACCGCAAGGTCATCCGGAAGATCATCCGCAATTCGCTCAGCAAAGCTCCGTAGCACTGGCTCCGCCAACATGAACAACCAGGCTTGGCCATCGCTCTCGCCAGTGCGCCGAAGCACCCGGCCGAGCACTTGGCGATAGTGCAACTCGGTGCGGATTCGACTGAGGTAGCAGCACACTTGGAGGCGGGGGATATCAGTGCCTTCGCTGATCATTCCAATGGCAACAATCCAACGACATGCGCTATGCCGGAATGTATTGATGACCTGCTGCGCCTCAGGGGTTTTGTTGGTCACAAGCCGACAACCTTCACCTCTGGTTTCTAGAGCCAAGGCAATCTGATGCGCATGCTCAGTGTCGGTGGCGACGACCAAACCAGCCGCATTAGGTTTTACCTGGCGAAGCTCATCCAGTTTCTTGCAGCTAAGGTCCAGCAGTTGGTCGATCACCTCGTCATGTCGCAGCAGTTCTTCGTAGGTGACGGGGGATTCCCCCAATAGCCTCGCAATGCTGGGAAACATCCTCACAGTGCTATCAGCACCCATTTCTTCCGTGAGTTTTACCCGCTGATTATCGAGCAAGACAATACGCGGAGAGCGGCATACTCCGTCGGTAATAGCTTCTTCGAGACCATAGCGGTAGTCGCAAATCAGATGCCCTAGGGGGCTGGAGTAGCGGGCCAATGCAATAGCCCGTTCATCCGAACGCCATGGCGTGCCAGAAAGAGCCAGTGTGTAGGCCGCGCGATCCTGTATCCGGTGCAGTATCTGCTGCCCCCAGGCGCTGCTGAGAGTCGGATGATGGCCCGCGCAGTGGTGAATTTCATCGAAGACTACGAGTACACGATAGTCATCAAGCAGCTGCCAGAACCCCTCGTCTCGGAACTCCATTGCTTGGTAAGTGAATGCCGTGCCCACGGCCCCAATCTGGCCGTCGAGACGCTTGCCAAGTACTGCAGAAAAGGTCGAGCGGAACCCCTCCACTACCTGACAAGAGGGCGCGAAGCACATCACTAGATCGATGCTGTCCTGCTCAAGTAGTCTGCTGGCGAGTTCTGCGGCCATGCGCGTTTTTCCGGCACCAGGAGTTGCCTGGCAAAAGAAATGCGGAGTGGTGGAAAAGTGCTTCAGCGCAGTATTGATGCAGCTGTTTTGCCAGCCACGAAGTGATCTGGTCACCATTTGGCGGATAGCGTCTGCAGGGTCTTCTCAATGGCGCGCAGGTGTCCCAGCAGGCGTGAGCTGCGGTCTCTAGCCTCCAGGTACTCTCCTTCAATCTTATCCCGAAGGTGCGGCATGTCTTCTAGGAGCAGTTTGAATCGCTCGGCCTCGCCCATCGATGATAGAAAATCCAAGCGGATTTCTTTATGGAGCGTTTCCAAGCGCTCATCCGCCCCGGATGAGCGCTTAAGCGCTACAGCTTCATCATCGAGCAAAGCAGGTTCCTTCTCAGGCTCACATGCTGGCTTTCGACTGTTCTCGAACCCGTTATCGACCAGCTCCAGATCTAGATGCGCCGGAACCGGCTGCAGGTGATAGACCTGCCCGCGAGTACGACGGTCTTTATCCAGAACAACCCAGCCGGTGCGCAGCATTCGGCGAGTCTGCTCATACACATAGCGGCGCACATCGGCGATACGAAAACTCGTGCCGTTCAGGCTTTTGGCGTAGGCATCGCGTAGTTCACGGGTCGTGAACTGCGCGCGCCCTTCCTCCTGCAGCAGCTCATACAGACGCCGGTCGAAGACAAACGGTGCCGATTTCATTAAGAACCAGAAGAGTTAGCGCGAAATAAATGCGGATTATAATCCGTGGCTCGCACATCCGCAAACGCCCGATAGTGCCGGCTCAGGTGGAATTGGGACGGTCATGGGCACGTTGGCAAAAGCGTTAGGGGAACGCATCCGGGCGCAGAGGAAAGCTTGCCGGATTTCTCAGGATGCACTGGCGCTGGCCTGCAACATTGATCGCAGCTATGTGGGGCGGATCGAGCGTGGTGAGGTAAACATTACCGTTGAAAAGCTGTACCGCATTGCAGGCGAGCTTACCTGCGAACCTTCGTACCTTTTGCCTCAGATATCTGAGCTGCAACCCAACTAAAAATATCAATGCCGTTCACGCAGCAGGTAAATCGATACCGCTGCGCCTTCCCTCCAGTGTCAGCCGCTGGTCTGTCCCGGAACTGGTGGACAGGTAGTTAAGAGCTACTGCTCGCGTTTCGCCGCTCAAACT
>Ga0208814_1000210_pt1 | contig 40685 bp, 53 predicted proteins | sample MalvirAntarct_55_FD_184253 | JGI IMG/M metagenome (GOLD analysis project Ga0208814, IMG submission 184253) | Marine viral communities from the Global Malaspina Expedition - Malaspina viral metaG Antarct_55 (SPAdes) (version 2) | ecosystem: Environmental > Aquatic > Marine > Oceanic | place... | reverse complement strand
AATAGATTACTCATATTTTGTTGACACGCTAGTTGTCGATGTAATTAAATTAGGACCAGTTACTTTTCTAACACTGGGTACGGAGAATGAAGATGCAACACAACAGTTACGCTAAGCCAGTAGTACAACCTAAAGAGAAGTATGCTTTATCAGACTTCCCGGAGTTTACTAGGTTCATCGACAATAAAGATATGTGTAAATGGTTTCTCATCATTCTGAAATATGGTTTCTATAACCGCTACCATTCAGAAGATGATTTCATTACCTTATTAGAAATTGAATTTAATAAACTTGCAGACAAGCGAGAAGACGATGAGTACATTGATTTGATCAATGGAGACCATGGTTTAAACGAGCGTTTACGTAAACTTGTAGAGGAGAGTGAGATAGCCCACATTAAAGACGATACAGGGGAAGAGTACCTAGAGTCATATTACCTATCTCATTTTATCGATATCGTGTCAGAGCAATTTGAAGAGATTCAGACATACTTCTCAGACCACGAGAAGGAAGGTTATACCAATGCTACATTTCCTAAAGGACAAGGTAATAGTAGAATTCTTTGGATGGGTAATACCGTAGATGAAAGATAACGCCATTGTATTTCCAATTGAATCAGTGACACTTCAATTACACGATTTTCCAGAAGAGTACCAGCGATATAACTTTCTCAAAATGTTCGACCTAGATGAACTGAGAGATATGATTATAGCGACGATGCAATTTAGAAAATCAGTTGATATGAGAGCTATATTTGAAGTTGACCTTTATGGTCGATGGTTAAGTCAAGTAAAGGAGTTTATAATATCTAAACAAAGAACCGTCATGTTCACAAAAGGTTTCTTTAACCATTATGTTGATTTCATAGACAGTGTTCTAAGAGAGTACGCGGGAGAGATCATTACCATAGATACATTTGAGATTATTCAAACTGAGACTATGATTGTGCTCATCCCTAAAGAGGTAGTTTATGATACCGAAGAAAGTTATAGCGGGCAACGTAAAAGACTATCCTCTTATAACTACGCTTAAACAAAGATATGATTGGGACATGCAGACGACCTTAAATATCTTAGTGCAAGTAATGAAAGATGTCAAGATACGTGCCAAGTATGACATAAGCGAAAAGTATTTCATAGAACATGTTTCGCTTATAGTGTCGGAAGTGGCAGAGAACGAAGGGCAAGAGATAGACTGTTATCAGTTGCTAGATGAGATAGTAGAAACTATCATAGCGCTGTGTAATCAATACCGCAATATGGGAATATTCAAAGAACTTGCGGACGACGGTGATTGGGAATTTAGTGCCCATTACATTTACTCAAGAGAACTAATATTACTGGTGGAAGACTAATGCCATACAAGATAATGATGCTAGACCTCGTAGAAGGTTTTAACTCGGTACTACTTTTAAAATGTTTACCAGATATGATTCACCTCAGTAGTAAAACTGAGCGCGTATCTTTAGTAGACGAAATGGATACTCGTTATATTGGAGGGAGTCCTAAAGAACCACAAGAACGTTTAATGGGTAAGTTGAATTTCGAGCTCATTAATGTTTTTGAAACTAATACTGGAAGAGTATGTTCGCCTGAACTTCTTCCACATCTAAAATCTGATTTTATATTCTTGCAGGAATTCCTGTATAGTGCCATTCCTAAATTCGACCAGTTTGATGTCAGACAAGTCGATATACACCCTAGGATAATATACGTAGATGGTGATAGACGATCAAGTAACGATTATACCTTTAGTTGATATAACCGCATTCCATGAGTTGGAACTTTATACCTTAGCAGACCTAGGATATAAATATGTTGTTGAACTTATATTGGCTAATAAATGTAATCGCATAAGTAATGATGAATTAATCTATAGACTAGAGAAAAGTTTACAAAACATACCCATATCCAAAATGGCTTTGCTAATGGAGATTGAGGCTATGAAACAACTTCTATTTGGTCATAAACATCCAGGACTTCATAAAGTCTGTACTAATTTTCAAATATGTCGTAACCATGTAATTTGGGTAGACGAATAAGGTAACTACAATGAAAGAACAATTAAACGTAACTGTGCTACAGATAGGCGAGCTTAATAAACAAATAAGCGAAGACCTATTAGGAATGAACTGTGCTAAATATAACTCAAACTCATTCCTTACTAAAACCGTAGAACTCACCCGTGATAATAAACTAAGTCCAACTGAAGTATTTATAGACAAACGTTTGTATTATGGGGATGATTGGTTAAGTCAATACGAAACTGACTGTAAGATACTGATCGAATGTCTTGAGAAGTTTGCGCTTTATGCAGAGATGTGTGAAGGCTTTGACCAGTTGTTCGATATCAATAACGGTTTTAAAATAGCCAATGATAACATCGTCGTAATTAGACCAAATGACGAAGAAGAATAATCTAAGCTTTTATCTCATTGACCTCTCTAGTGAGATATTCGAATTCAAAGATGAGCTTATTAATATAGTACAACTTAGATTTGAATCACCAATAGAAGATGAGATAGATTTCTACCCTCTGATAGCGCGTTACATTGAATGTGTAATAGAAGAGCCAGAGAAGTCTGAAACAATTCAACTCAAAGAAACTTTATATGGTTTATGTGTATATAGCGACGATTACTTTTTAATAAATGAAACAGTTGATCATTTCTATAAAGTAATCGTTAACCATAGGTTCAAAGCGATAGAGTTATCTGGATGTAACGTCATAACAGATGTTAAGTGTTACACTAGGTTTCCTACTTTTGTAATTGGAATTGAATATGAGTACCCCAGAAAGCCTAAACGTAGCCGTGCTAGACTTAGACGATAGAGGACTCAGTTCCTTAATTGAATCTTTATCAGCACAGTTAGACTTAGACTTCGATTCTGATTCCCCTTTCGATTTTAATGAGAGGGGGAACAAGTTGAAGTACAGTAAAATGGTCACAGAGTTACTAGTTGATCCCTTCTCAGTAGAACAACATCTTGCTTATGGTTTCAGTAAATCTGAGATATGGGCAAGAAGTCAAGTTGTCTATCAGTTACTTGAGGAATGGCTAATGCACATTGGCTATACTTATGGGGTCGATACCCTATTAGATGTTAAGTTAATTGATTATAGGCTATTCATAATAGGAGTTAAAGATGTTAGGAAAAAGTTTCAAGATAACCGTATGGGCAAGCGGTATACTAGGTACAATCGCACAAGCCAAAATAAATGCGCTGTTGGATTATGACACGTGTCTTGCAATGGGTTATGACGTACCAGCAGTGTACGCAAACGTAAGCTCTGAGATCCCAGAAGAGTTCGCGGTTGCTATGAAAGACGATCAGTACTACATCTATACTGATCATACAGGTAAAGCTGGCTTCATTGGTAAGAGTTGGATTAAACCAGAGGGCATGGTAGAGATTACTGATGCTGAAACAACAATTGTCGTTAAAGGTAGTGATGTGGCCGCAATAAAAGCAGCTATGAGTTACGCAGGCGTCATAGTAAAAAAAGTAACGGTAAACAATCTATAATTTGGTTAGGGATTAATTTCCCTAACCTTATGTCTTTTTTATTTTTTGCCTTAAACTGTATTTTTTAATTATATCTATCTATTGTCTGCACTCTACGGAAACAAAGGACCAATACATGCAAACGGCGTTTACCAAACTAGATCATTCTCTTTATGACCGTGATCTCAATATGATGAAGTACTACATTGACGATGCTGCTAAATATGCGAGCGTCATGTTAAAAAGGCCAATTGAAGAAACGAGAGCCGAAGTAGTTGAAAAAATAAAAACTAAGAAGATGCCATTCGTCAATCCCGTTGTTGCATACTTAGGAAGAGATGAAGGTGATAGAACAGTTCGTACTGACACTATTACTAATTTCTTCAAAGAAGTGGAAGAGAACCACTTCATACTTTCACCTAACCTTACTGCTTACACGCACCCTAATGAAAAGAAATCACGTACTGCTTTTTATATTGAAGATGAATTAGCTAAGCGTAGTGCCAATAAGAAGATGAAGTTTAAACATCAAGGCGCTGGCAATGATTTAATGGCTAACATCTTTGATAACAGACAGAACCGTAATAAAATAAAATGTAACTCTTTGTCTGGTGCTCAAGGTACTACGTCTTCTATTCTTTATCTTAAGTCTGCCCACAGCTCACTTACATCAACGTGTAGATCGGCAACGAGTAATACAAATGCAAACGTAGAACGATTACTGTGCGGTAACAGACATTACCATACGGTCAACATTGCTATTAATAATATTATCAGCGTAATCAATCTAGCAGATAACGCTAAAGTGTTAGAAGCAATGATGAAGTATAAGCTACATTTCCCTACCGCTGATGAGATGTACGAAGCTGTCATTAGAAGCACTGACATCTACTTTAAAGACAGTAAAGCTTATACGGCTATACGTTTATTAATTAATAACTTAAATCCATTAGAACGCGCTACGTGGCTATATACAGGTGATCTATACCACGCTGCCATGTACAATGATGGAATGGTTAAGAATCTTATCTCCGGCTTGATATCTTTCCCTGAACAAGGCGAAGCAAATAAGATAGAACAGACAGATGCTGAAAAGTATATGTCTGTAATGGATGAAGACGAACTAGGTATGATTGGTATCATTGCTAGTGAATTCTTAGAAGGTAAGAAAGCAGGTGATATAGAAAAGGATAAACCAGTGTATAAACGAATGGCTGGATTGTCTGAAAACATATTCGATACCATGACTAACCATGAACTTTACTTTGAAGCGTTCTTAGTTAATCGTAATCTATGTCCATCTATGGCAATGTTCCCAGAAGCAGTTCGATCAATCATTGTAGGTAGTGATACAGATAGTTGTATCTTTACTAACCAAACATGGGTTGAATGGTATTGTGGTAAAATAGATGACTCTATCGAATGCTTCTCTGTAAGCGCCGCTATCACGTATTTATGTTCACAGTACACAGTTCATGTCTTAGCAGTAATGAGTGGCTGTATGGGCGTCCCACAGAGCCAGACACGCCTTCTTGCTATGAAGAACGAGTTTGCCTTTAACTTCTTTGCATTGACTACGATGGCTAAACATTACTTTGCTTCTCAGAACGCATGTGAAGGTCAAGTATATGGTAAACTGAAATGGGAATCTAAAGGGGTTACGCTTAAGAATACAAACGCACCTAAAGATATCCAGTTACAGTCCAGTGCCTTTGAACGCTATGTAGGTACGGTTATTAATAAAGGGGAAGAAGTTAAGTTCATTGATATTCTACAGGAGGTTGCTAATATAGAACATACTGTTATTAAGAACATCAAGTCTGGTAACTCTAACTACTTTGGTCGCACTAAGATACATGCTCAGGAAACGTATAAGAAACCTGAGAACTGGGCTAAGACTAACTGGGGTAATCATAGACATCACGTGTTATGGAATAAAGCACTTGGTAAGAAATATGGAATGGCTCCAGAACCTACGTATCAAGCAATTAAAATAAAGACGGAAATGAAGAACAAAACAGATTGGACTAATTTCATTCATGGTATTAAAGATGATGAGATGTCTAAAGCATTGTGTGAGATTTATGAAGAATACGGCAGTGTTATCAAGACTTTCTATTTACCGAAGGATACAGTTGAATCTAACGGTATTCCAGAAGAGATAATGGCTACGATGAATATCCGTGGAATGGTAGCGAACATCATGAAATCATTCTACTTGATATTGGAAACATTAGGTTTCTTTATAATGGATAAACGTTGTTCTAGAATATTGTCTGATGAGATAACATTTGATGAACGTCACGTTTCTTTACTAACTGATTATCTTTAAGGATTGAGATGAGAATAGTGCATGGTATATTTAAGAAGGATTTAATAGACTTAGTAGTATTTGTTAGCGTTAATAAAAACACCTTGATTAAAAGAAAGATGCGGGAGACATTATCTCAAGGATTGCCATTGCTAGTAGAGATTGTTTCTATTAGTGAACTGATTAAAACCATCGAAAATATATTGGGTCTTAAGAGTTTGTGTTTTGATCCTGCTATATTCAAATACTGTTTGATGTATCGGTGGTTTCTATATGACGTGATAAAGGAAGGGACTTAGTCCCTTCCTTATGCGTTTAAAATAACTTTAGTTTATACCCAAGATTAATCAAAGGTACAGTTACCTCAGCATTCAATTCACTCTCTTCTGATTCCAGAATATTGATAGAACCTAAAACACGATAGCTGGTACACGTCCTAATGAATTGCCCCATTTCCGTTAGCTGCAATTTACTTCTAGAAGGATTTGTTTCAGTTATGTCTAGTAGGAAAGATAATAGTCTGTATCTTGAAAGCAAGACGTATGCTCTGCCGGTACTTGTAGGTTGTTCATTGTTATACTTATACATGCCATAGACTGACGTTTTAAATATAGCAGGGAACGACTTAAGTACATCAGCTACGCTATATGACCCACGTTGGAATTCGTCAATGATATCCTCAGCGACGTTATCTAAGTAAGTATAGCTAGTAGGTAATGTTAGACCCGTTAGTTTAATTTCCTTTGCTCTAGGCTGTCCTATGAGCACTGCACGAACACGGTTGAACCATGCTACATCCAGATGACTTGGAATCATATTAGGAAGTAAGTACCGAGTGTAGAATAAAGTATAATCAATCCTTTTACTGTCGTCTGTAACGTGTTGATTATAGAAACCCCTTAACATTAACAAAAGTTTAAATAGATCTATCTCTATAGTAGCTAACCCGTCTTCTATTTGAGAGTCAATTGGTTCAGGTACTTTAAATGATATATCTGTACGAGAATGGCTAGTAACAGTTATAGCAGGATATTCAGTCCAGTTACCTTCCTCTAAAGTAATGTCTTCTATTTCTTTAAAGTAAAGATAGTCACGGTCGTAGAACACTTCTTGCAAAGCACCGCGTTTATAGTTTGTACCAATACCTAATAAGGTAGAGTTACGTTCTGCAAATTCATTTAACTGTTGCTTTAATAAATAAGGGTCAGTTACCATTCGCTCATTGATTGGAAATTGTGTAAGTAAAATTCTACACAGTCTCACTATTAGATGGTCATTAGAAATGTATCGTGATATATTTCTATAGTAATCAATCGCACCATGAGCGTTGGTACGGATACGCTCTTGCACATAAGACATCTTAGGATGTACAAGACGTTTACTTGATAATAGCTCAGTTGTTAAAAAGTTCATGTCTTATCCTTAAAGTAATTCATATCATTGAAAGTATTTTATTACACGGATACCCATTGTATGTAAAAGTAATATTTTATAAGATGCTCATCGCATCAAGTATGAAGTATGTAGACTTTTCTTATTTCGAAAACAAACCAAGTATATATCATCCTAGTGAGAAGTTATAATAAAGTAACGTAACTCACATTTAACGTTAAAAATATAGGAAAAAACAAACCATGATCACTGGAACTAAAAATACTCAAAACGCATCAAACAACTCAACTGATGCTGGTCGTAGCGAAAGCAAGCCGACTATCGATATCCTTTCTCAGTACCGTCAGAAATTAGGTTCTGGCAGCGACAAAGAAATTCATCATTCTTTACTTGAATCTTTTGGTGAGCGTAGCAAAATCAAGCCACGCATCATCGAAGGTAAAACAATGGCTATCGAAATCGATACGCTAGTATTTGAACGCGTTGTTGGTAACGACATCGTTGCAGCAGTATTCCTAATTGACTCTCCGGATGTTAACTTAGGTAATACAAATGAAAAGGTTGGTGGACGTGATGTTTCTGTACCAATCGTTTTAGGTGACATTGTTCATTCTGAAAATGATTACATGGATGCGTTAACTGCTTCAATGCAAGATACGTACCCTGACAAAAACGTAATGTGGTCAATGGTATCAGTTATTCCACGTCTAATGTTACGTAACGTTTCATCAGCGACTGGCCTGTTTCCAAAAGACGTTATCCAAAAGCTTTGGATCAATATCGAAACTTCAATCGTTTCTTTACATAACGACATTCCATTGCCGGTTAATGCGTTAGCATCGGACACACGCTTTGTATTTCGTCCTGAGTTCCCTCAAGATGAAACTGCATCAGCAACTGGCCTTCCTGTATTCCGCGAATGGGAAATCTTATTACGTGCTCAATCTGATAACAAAAACATCAGTAAAGCAAAAATCAACAGTAACCAAATTGTTAGCTTAAGCGGCCATACAGATCTAGTTTTCTGTGGCGACCCAATGATTGAAAACCAAGGTGGTATTCCTCGTGCACGTACTTGGGAATACAACTTACATATCACTCAAGCTAAATCTGAATTAGGTTACGCTAACTTAAGCACTACATTACTAGCGCTTAGCTCAGTACCAACATTGTTCACTGGCACTACACGTTTCGTACCACTTAAACGTGCATTGCACAGTAAGACTCGCAGCTTGAATGCACTTAAGCATGACTTAGTTGATCCACAGGCACAGTTCGATATCACAGAAGAAGATTTCACTCTTAATCGTTGGAAAGATATCTACCTGTTCGAAGACACTAAAGTAATTCTACATGTGCCTGAGTGTACTGAAGAAACTACTTGGTTATCAATGCTTGAATCATCTGCGTCTGATCCTAAAATGCGTAACATCGTTCTAGACACTGCGCGTGAACTTTGTACTCTGTTTGACCGTCATGGTAACAACATCGGCAATAGTTTCGATGAGTTCTGGAATGAAAACGACGTTATCGGTTCTATCGATACTGATGATATCGTATTGAATGGTTACTACACTGATGAAAATGATGTTGAACGTGACATCGTTGGTTGGAACTACTTAGCAGCACGTACCGACATTGAAAACAGTCGTTTGTTCCAAGAGTACGACAATACATTCCATGACGAATCAGTACCACTTGAAATTCGTTTATCTGAGCGTGTACGCATCATTCGTGAGCAATTCCCGAATGTAGTATTCACTGGTCGTAGCCGTCCGTTCCGTTTGTCTCCAGCATTCCTTGAATCGCTATGGGCAGGTGTTACTAAAGCAATGAACGGTAAATACACTATTGAAAATACACATGAGCTTGAAGGCATCAACCAACGTAGCGGTCATCGTCACCGTGGTGAGTCTGGTTTTAATGGCTCTAGCTTTAGCTTCAATAATGCAGGCACTATCCACAAGCCAGCTGGTAGTAGCGCAATGCGTAACTTCCGCTCGTAATTAAATAGTATTGAATAAAAGAGAAGGGACTACAGTCCCTTCTTTTATTTCTTTATTTATTTTTTTATCAAGGATTATGCAATGACAGTAAAGTTCGGCGGCACATATTTAAGTCCTGTTGATTATAGTGAACAAGTTAAGAACGCAACTATCTTAAATGATATTGTAGGTAAAGTCGTAGAAACAGACGATGGTGATAAAACATTAAACACCAAAGACTTGTTAGACATGATTCAAGTTGAATATGACAGTGAGCATATATCAACTATACCTCGTTGTAGCTGTGGTCATTATAACAAAGCAGATAAACGTTACAAGATATGTCCTAAGTGTAATACTAAATGTGTTACTATCACTAACCACGACATAACTGCTGACATGTACATTAGACCTCCTAAAGGTGTGCATAAATTAATACGTCCTGCTTCATATACGATGCTAAGTAATTTCTTTACTTATTCAAAGCAAAGCATTATCGCATTCTTGATAAATCGTAATGAAAAAGTACCTGCTAAACTAATGGGTTTACAAAGCTTATTAGAAGGGCGTGGCATTAAGCGTGGACTTAACTACTTCTATGAGAACTTCGAAGATATCATTGCAGTACTGATGGAATTGAAGCTACATAGAAACGTAAACAAGCATGAGAAGTCTGAGTTCTACAAATGGATAACTGAATACAAAGCACATTTCTTTGTTGACTATCTTCCTATTCCTTCTAAGATTACTTTCGTAACAGAAGTAACACCATTAGGTAAATATGTAGACGGTACGATAACAGATGCTTTAGATTCTATTTGTTCCATTTTAAACATTGATGAGGAAAGCGAACACACTTCATTGTACGTAAAAGAAAACAGAACAGCTAAAGCGGTAATGCAACTAGCTGATTTCTATTACACGTATACGAAGACGCACATCAATCCAAAAGAAGGTTGGGGACGACAACACATCTACGGTACTATGACTGATTTCACGGGCTACTGTGTTATCTCATCTATTACTCGTAATGTAAATGTCGAGAGCGTTGAGACTCCTTGGAGTTACAGCGTAGGTTTGTTAAAGATGCATATCCTTTCATGGATAATTAATAACAAACCAGGTACGAACGCACGTAAATTAGAAGAGCGTTTAATTAGAGCGGTTAGTCGTTATGACCCGTTCATCCACAAAGTAATGAATACACTGATTGATGAAAGTCCACATATCGGTTTACCTTGTTTAATACTTCGTAACCCATCGTTGGATAAACTATCTATTCAGTGTATGTACATCACTAAGATTAAAACTGATTTGACTGACCGTACGTTAGGTATTCCTATACTTAATACTAAAGGTAGTAATGCTGATTTCGATGGGGATCACATGGCACTTCGTTTAATCAATGACCATAATGAATTTGAATACCTTAAAGCATTATTGCCAGGTAACTCATTCTGGGATTTACAAAGACTTAGAGGGATACGTAGAGTAAATGATTTCCACTCTCCTTTCTACAGTAACATCAGTAATTTCTTATATGGCAGTAAACGACGTCAATCTAAACATCACTAAGGAGGATAAGTGCATATAGCAGCGGCTCAAGTGTATACTGGAGATTCTTCATTTCTAGAAGCAACTGAATACCACATGCCTTCAACATCGGCATTGGAAGCAATGTCTACCATTGTTAGACGTGGAGGTGAAACCCTAGGGCGAATATATAACTTAGCAATTGATGAGGTGTGTGAACAGATAACGGACTTCAGAGATAGTAAAGTTGGTAGACGTTTAATGGGTGCTAAACATGCAATCGACAACGTTGAGAATTCAAATAACATCAGAACATTTAAAACATGTGAAGAACTATTTGGTGCTCCTCTTAGTCAGTTACGTTTCTTAGCAGTAGCTCCACCTATCCAACGTTATTCTAAGAAAGGAATGATTGATGGATACAAAGGAAGATTCTTTAATCCGTATAAAGATATTCCATTGGAAGAAAACCCAGACTATCAAAAAGTCTATACTACAATGGGTGTTGAAAAAGACGATGACATTGTGTTTGTTACATATGCGAATAACTATGACCAAGATGACTTGGAATTATCATTTGAGCAGAAGTGTAGCATAATCGATAATCATCAGATGATGAAACATCTTATTGAAAACGATGTTGACTGTACGTCAGAGTACGGCGACAAACTATAAACTATTAAGGGTGGCATTAGTCACCCTTCTTATTCACGTCAGAGAGGTTTCTATGCACACTGGTCTATGGATTACTCTATTCTTAATCGCTGTTTTTCTAATTGGTTGCATCTCACGTAACTTATTTAGATTAATACTACACAGAAACGTTACGGTCAATATAACGACAGCATTAACTTTTCAAGGCTTGGCGTTTATTTCAATCGTAGCAATGTTAAACGGATAAGGGTAAGTCCTCCGTTTTTTTTTGTTAAAGTCGGCTATTATTTGATAGAATCCAGAATTCTAAAAGAAGGAAGGTTTAATGATTAACAGCACATTAGAAACAATATCGACACCTAACAAAACAGCAGATTATTTATTCAGTTGTTATTTCACAGCTAACTATAATCAAACCCATTCTGATACTAATATCATTTTTAGTTTTGCTCACGACCTGCAACGTTCTAGCAATTACCCTGAACGCTTAGCAGATTACATGAAGAACAGTCTTCGTGCTATCTATTCTCAGACATTTGATCCTGACGGCATTGACATTGAAATTAAAGTGGTGAACTATAGGGACGATAAAACTTACTATGGTTTAGAACTTGGTATGAAATTGAAGACCAAAGTAGAGGGGGAAGTATTTGACTTCTCTAAAAGTATAAACAAAATATCTAAAACGATAGATGACGTAAACTCAGCTAAAGCAAGCGTAACGCTTGGGGGAAACTATGGCGAATAATCAAGGACTAGACGAAGTTAAAGATATGATCAAAACAGTTGGTCTTATTAAAACTGAACTGGTAAGAATGGATGAAGGTATGTTTCAAAAGAATCTGCTTCCCATCTTACTAAATGAAGACAACGCACAATACCTTAACTATTACGTTGGCATTACCGGTTCTCCTTATAAAGGAATAATCGTTACTCGTAATGGTGAAGATGCTTATGAAGTTCCAGGCATCTTAGATAAACGTTTCGATAGAACAACTGTCGGTGCAGTAAATAAAGATGGGCTTACAGAAGAAAACGTTCGTATTGAAAACGAAGGTAAACGATCTTTTGCAAGAGGACAGCAAGCAGAACAAAATATGTTTAACGGTATACGTGGATTGTTTAAAGACGACGTCGTATTGAATACCCGTGAACGATGGAAAATAGTTTTTGAAGAGAACGGTATAGACTTCTATGAACATTTCGGAATCAGTAAAGACAGCATTGAGGCCAGTACAAAACCAGCAGTCCGCAGCCACGATACAGATTCCTGGGAAGACGAGGAACTTTAAAGGTTTAGTTTTTGGCGATGTGCATTTGTATCATCCCCATACTACCTCTGATCATGTAGTTTCTGTTCTTTATGAACTGGTTAATAATTTTGAAGACTTTGCCAATTTAGATATCATCATAATTGAAGGTGATCTATTTGACTCTCTAATGCCTTACAATAGCGTTTATGTAAATGTAATAGAGAAGTGGATGACAGATCTGCTGACCTCCTGTGAGAAGTATGATATCTCTCTAAGGGTATTGGAAGGTACACCTTCTCATGATATGAAACAATCAGCAGCCATCGTAAAGGTGATGGAGAATATAGGTGCTAAAGTTGATTTACGTTACATTGAAGATATCGAGATTGAAGTCAATGAAGACCGTGGCTGGACTATTGGCTACGTTCCAGATGAGATGGAAAGTCCTCTAGCTAAATGTTACGATAGAATGACAGCACTTATGGCTGAGCTGGGTCTTGATGTTCTAGACTTCATGGTAATGCATGGAGCGTTTGAATTTCAATTCCCTAGTTATTATGAGATTGATGCACATGACTCAGCGTTATGGCAACAATTAGTTAGATACTATATCTTTATCGGTCATCATCATAACTACGCGCTCTACGGTAAGATAATTGCCAGTGGTTCAGTAGATAGGTTTAGACATGGTGAAGAGAAACCTAAAGGGATATCCTATTTTGAAATTAATGCTACCGGTTGTTTTACTCGCTTTATTGTTAATAAGCGAAGTAAAATTTATACCACACTTGACGTCAAGTTCATTACTGAAAAAACGCTCACTGACATTGACGCTGCCATAAAGAAAACACCCGGTAAAAGTCACATTAGGTTTAGAACAACTAATAGACTTGATGCCACTAACCTTATCTCTTATTTTGAAAAGGTATATGTTAACCACATCTTTACTTTCATCGTTAAAGAAGAAGATATAGATAAGTCTAAGCGTAAGAAGTTAGTCTATCCTACATTTGATGGATTTAACTCTGAGCGTATAAACTTAACTAAAGATAATCTTACGGAAATGATGTTAGTTGAAATAAAGAATGAGTTAACGGAAGAACAAAGAGATAGAGCCGAGGAAATAATCAATGGACATATTAGCTAAAGTACAATCAAGGGAGCTTGGGGAGTTTCCAGTTAGCTACGGAACAAGTATGGCTATTCTACTTTTAGCAGATTCTAATTCTGAAAGCCCATCGCTTAAAGAAGCTAAAGTAAAACCCGAGGAACTATGGATTAACGTAGGGACTCTATTTAGAAATTTAGAAAACGTAATAGATGCTACTATAATCGACAAAGTAACTGCTGAGATAGCTATTCAAGTATTGATTGAGGAAATTCGCTTAACCGTGAATTACCTTAGGGACTTATATGGTGATAAACTACGTATCGTATTCTACCAGAGTACGTACGAATATCTAAGTAGAAAGTTTCCACGTGCTGCTATTAAACATGCAAGTACTAAAAAGCAATTGGCTTACGATAACTTACTAATCAAAACGTTAAAAGGAATCCAAGATCCGTTGAAGCATTTAATTGCTGAGGATTTCACGATTGGTAAAAAGCCGTATGTTGATTACCGCATTTTAAAAGATTTCCCAGATGCTAATTATAAAACCATATGGGTCATCACACACCACGTAGTAGATCTATTAGGGTTTAGACGAGCGAAGGAAGTAAAGCTGTTAGAATCGCATACAGCTCGTCTTAGAAGTAAGTTTGAATGGAACCAGAAGTTAACGGGTAAAAAGCTAGAGAAAATACCTTTTAACAAACTGACTATTCAGATCTTTGGGGATAAAGGAACTAACTTTAATTCAATGGGCGCTAAGTTCAAGAACCTCATCTTTGAATTAGCAAATGAATATAAGTGGAATCCTAGTACAACAGAAACATCAGTTAAGTACAACCTAAGCACAATGAAGGACACATTCACAGGTAAAATCTTTACGATGATGTTAAAGTAAAATTTTACCTAGTCCCTAATTATTTGAACCAATATTAAATTAACAATTCGGAAATAAAATTATGTCTACTCCTACTCCTGGTAACGGTCGTCCTGAAACAATCTTTAAGCACAGCAAATTCAAATTTGAAGCCGATGCTTTACCAGATGCAAAAGCAAATCAGTACAATCAACAGCCACAAAAACCAACTGCTGAAATCGTACCTGTAAATAACGAATGGCACATTAAAGTATACACTAACTCAAATGGTGATACTAAAAACAATGGCGTTATTGAAGCTAAAATGGATGCACGTACATTCTTCAGTTTCTTCTCAAGCCTATCTAAAGTTGCAGATTCAACATTTAATAAAGTCTTAGCTGGCGGTGAACAACTTGGTTTAAATGCGGTAGTTATCGATAACCGTGGTTTCTCATTCCAAGGCGGTAAACGTAGCGATTCAGCACATACATTATCAACTACTCACATTGGTGTAGATGACCGTGGTATTTACTTCTCGATTCGTGCCTCTGGTCGTCCTGAATGTAACTTCTACATGTTAGGTGGCGAATACCACAACATCAAAGGTCGTGTTGGTAAAGACGCACATGCTGGCGGAATGCTTGAAAGTGCTCTATATGCGTTTGGTGTAGCTGAAGGTTACTTAGCAATTGGCGCTCAAGTAAACAAAGATCACTTCATTAGCTGGCCTGAAATGAAAGCCATTAAAGAACAGAACAAACAAAACTTTGCAGGTGGCGGTAATCGTGGTGGCTACGGTCAACAAAGTCGTCCACAACCTCAACAACAAAGTTACGCTCCTAAACCAGCGGCTAGCTCAAACATCTTCGATGACGATATCCCAATGTAATAATAACTAACTACAAGGCTAGAGAAATCTAGCCTTGTCTATGTCTTGCAAAATATCTAAAATATATATTATAACAGTGATATATAAAACACTAAGGATGTATAATGTTCATTAGAGCTGTGGAAAAAAGACTTGTAGTAATACAGTCTGGACCATCAATTGAAGCAATCGGAAACGATCGCTATGAAATTAACTTACCTGGACAAGTGAAGATAATAGCTTCGCCTAAAAGTTCACAAAACCCAGGCGTTGAAAAGATAGTTGAAGTTGAAGGTATAGTCGTTGTAGAACTAAACGATGGTCAAGTTCTATCAACAGCAGAAGCGCAACCTTTAGTGCGGGTTGATTTAAAACCACTTGCCAAAGTGGGTTCAGACATAGATGACTTATTTAAGGAGATAAACGAATACTTTGAAACCTTAAGTGAGACTAAGCAAAAGAAAGTATTTAAGCTAATGGAAAACATTCTCGATATGGCATTAGAACATGAAGAGATGCAGGATCAATTTGATTCTCTTATTCATGAACTATATACTTATATTGACTATGATGAAATCTTAGCAATGATGCAGGAAAACGGAACAATCGAGCATCCTGAAACAAAGGCAGCATATGGCATCGAGGAACCAGATAACGGCATTACTTACATAACTCCTGACTACTTAGAGTTATGTGCGTTTGCAGTTTATCTAAGACCTATGAGTATCATCTGGTGTACCTTAATGGATTGTCTTCCGGGCAACGTTAAAACCAACGATAAGAAAAGAGAGTTACATCTTCTTAAAATGGCAGAACGCTACGAGCTTCTACAACGTCCTGTAATGGATCGTTTAGATAGATACGTAACAACGTTGTCTAACGATAACAAAGTCTCTTTAGGGGCTATTATGGACGGGCTAGGCAGTGAAGATTTAAAACCTTGGCTTATGGGTTTTACATTACTACGTCGTGTTAGTTTATTTCAGTTTAGTAGACGAGGGGAACTTAAAGCAAATAGCGTACCTGCTAATATTGTATCTAGCATTTATAACTATTTGATGAGTAAAATTAATACGGCAGTGAGTTCATTTGGTTCGTCTTATAGACATAAGCGAATGAAACGAGCACATGGTTCGGATGGGGATAAGTTAGCGGCATTTGGTGATAACTATAAAATCACCGATGAAGTTACTGAGGGTACGATAGCATTCTTCGATAGAGCTATTATGGATGTTGAACAATATCTTAACATCGAGCCTGATTTAAATCTTAAAGCTTTACTTACTCGCTTTAAAGATAATAAGAAAGCGTTTGACGATGATGAGATAGACTTTGAGAATTATTTATTACCTCAGTATATACTGGATGATATCATTCCTCTTAGACTACTTCCATCAATCGGTTTAGACGGTAGCGGTAAAGAAACATTGATGGCATTTACAGCTGCTCAAATGATTCTGGAACATTGGGAGCTATACGACTTAGCATCTTTAGTACTTGCTAAATCTGCACGTATCCCATATAACAAAACGTACGACAATATAAAAAGCCGACTTCGTTATGAACTTAGTCAAAAGCTTGAAGAACTTTATCCAGTTATAATAGTTCGAGAGCGTGAGAAAGACGGTTTAAATGAAGGAGCTAAAGTTATAGATCAAATAGCTTTAGACTGGGGCAACAAACTATGGCACCCTCATATCAGTATTGAATGTAAGGGTAAAACAACACTAAAGCAGATTTCTAACGGATATTTAATTCATAAAGAAGTTAGAAACGACCTCGCTACATTATTTATAAAACTCAATAAAGGATCTTAATATGCAACATTTGGCTCACAACGCGTTTACAATCACTTCTCTTAATTTATTCTTAACAGACCCACAGGCGAATCAGTTCAGACATTCTTTTGTTGTGGCTTCTGAATTTAGTGAAGATACAATTGACGATATTCTACGTGCCACTAACGGTGGTGTAAATACATCTACTTCATCGTTTAGTAATGTTGTAGGCGACGTAATGTCTTATGAAGGCGGCGTAGATAATTTTAACCAGGGTGGTGCAACAATCGACCACGGTTGGCAAGAACCTCGTATCCGTTGGCAGTTACGAGCTATGTTAAAACAGCTTAACAGAACTGAAGAGTATATTCTTTCTGGCTGGACGGATCACGACGGTGTTCACGATAAAGGTACGAATGGTCTTTCTTTAGATGAGAACATGATTCTTCATGTGAATACGATTCAGGTCGTTACACATAAGTCTGCGCGTACCCATGGCGTAATGACAAGTAATGAACAAGTAATGATTAATACTGACCAGCATCGCAATGATATCTCAATGAGACCATCAGATAACTTAAGTCGTATTAACGTAGCTGATGTAATTGCAAGTTCTACTCAAAGTGGTAACTATGGTTCTAGTTTACGTAACCATCACAACATCGACACTATTCTTAAAGGCGATGGTATCAACTTATCTGTTCCGACAGTTAAAGATATGAATACAGAAATGCAAGCATCTCGCAGAACTAATAACAATGCGGTTCAATATGTACAGTCGCAAGTTAAAGCTGTTTCAGATGCGCAAGTTGCACGACGTACAGGTAGTGAACGTTCTGATCTTAACATGATAGATAACGATGATGTATCTGTTTTCCATACATGCGAATCTAGCCTTCGAGCATTAGAACATTCTGTTAAAGAGAATATTCTAATCAGTGAAATTGGTAAGGTATCAGACATCTTGCGTTCTGGTAGTTTCACTATCCGTCAGTTAGGTGAGATAGATAAAGAAAATTCCCTACAGCGTCAAAATGTAGTAACTTACAGAAAACCATCATACGGTGCAATAACTTGTGAGTCTATAGCTACTGGTGATTGGAAAAGCAGTAATTTAAAAACATCAATGGCTGCAATAGTACGTGATTCATTACCTAGTATTATGATCAATGCAAATATCACACATGCTCGTATGGTATTTACAAATCTTAATTTAGCCGGTATAGATGAGTTAGCAGCAATGCCTATCGATACTGGTAAAGGTGATGGTTCATTATCTGGTCGTTCTGTTCCAATGCTCACATCTTATGAGAATGTAGATATGCTAGCTGCTTGGGACTATATGCATAAACAGTTCCTACTTGAAATAGCGCCTTTATTAACTAAGCGCGGTCAAATAGCAGTCGAGTTAGACATTGAAATGAATATCAGCGGTAACTTAATTGTTGGTGTATTGTTAGGCGATAGTAATTCTAATGAGTTTGATGTGTACACAGCACCAATGTATGCTGACCGTCTTACTTCACCTATCGTTACCGACAGTATAAATAACGCAAACACAATGGCACTTGCGATAAACAATATTGCAAGTTCAATTACAACCCAAAAGGTCGAGCTATTAGATAGACATGGTTCTATCGGTCGTTCAGGCAGAACTGGAGATTTCATATTATGAATTTGGATTACTATAAGAAGGCACTTACATTAATCGATGCTAAAGTAAACGATGATGGTTTCGTAGTTAGTAACGGTGATGAAACTGTTTTCTTCAAAGTAAAGAAACGCAAACTGGTTCTACCTACGGACGAGTTGCTTAAAGAATCTAACTGGAAAGAGAACATTCCTTTCCATCCTTTATGTGAAACGTCTATTTCAAATAAACGCTCACCTATTCTTGATAAGTTTATTGAACTTGCTAACTTTAATCTTGACATTCGTTTACGTAACTTAGTAACTGAAATTGCGCGTAAGTTAAGTCTTGGTGAAACCCTACCACCCGATGCCATGGAACTAATGGCTGCGGTATGTCCAGAGATTACTAAAAAGACACATGAAGATGCGGTTAAGATATTTACAGCGCCAATCACTTCGGGTGTAATACCTAAAGCGAATGAACGTGTATTGACTGTAAGCTTAACTCGTAATGCTGAAAATGAAGGTAAGCGTTATAAAGCGGTTTCTAAAGTTACATGCATGCCTTACGATGAAGATGAAGTGGAAACGCATTTCTTTGGTCACAAGTGTACAAGTAAGAAAAGCGCTAAAAGCATTAAAGGTATTTTAGATACAGTAGTGGGCGGTCTAGATACATTAGATGTTTACACTACTGCAACTAACATTACCAGTGCACCTTTATGGAATGCGTATACCAAGACGATGGGTAAGATTCATACTCATCTAAATGGTTTAATTACGTTGTTTGAAATGGAAGGTTTGTTTGAAGAAATAGATCCTACGTTCATTGAAATGAATAAAGAAGCTAATCAAATCAAACTGATGATTCCTTCTATGGCAGATAGCCGTGGTGAGTACGTTGAAAAAGATAGCGATGAGCCAGTAGCTCCAAGTGCAAACGTTAACCGAGTTAGTAACAATGACCGTAATGAACGCGTTCAGCAAAGTCAGCCTACTATCATGCAAATGGCCAGTCAAAGTAATTCATTGAATAGCAATATGTTTGGTCGTCAACATGAACGTCAGTCACAACCAGTGGCTACGGGTTCAATGATGTCACAAGCATCGCGTGCTGAAACTCACGGATACAATGGTCGTGCAGCTAACCATAATGACGGACCTCGTAGTCGTCAACGTGGTGGTTCAACAAGACAAGTTAACTTCCAAGGTAACTTTCAATCTCGTTCTAGAAATCAAGGCATCTTGTAGTATATATCATAAAGAGGTAGGGACATCCCTACCTCTTATGTTATGATTTTTTGTAAAGATCGTGCATATCTGTTTCGGATGGAGCAACAAAGTATTCAGCATCGAATGTTTGCGTAGCTTCATTTAACTCATTCATAATTAAATAAGCATGATTAAACATGCTAGGTAAACCATAATCTTTTACTAATCCAAAGAAGTTGTTCCTGAACTGTTCTAATTGGATATCACTCACTTGTAAAAACTGTGTATTTTTTGACTCAAGTAAGATATCTTTATGGTCTCGTATCACTTGTATAAATTTATCTGGTTCAATAATCATAGAAATCCTTAGGAAGGTATAATGTCAAATTTTAATATTGACCCCGTTACTCATGGAATATGTTTTGAGAATATTGCTTCTCTAGACAATCAAAACTTTCATGAAGTCAATGGTGTTGCTATACAACTAAGTCCACTGAACCCATGTGTATCCCCAATGCGGTCAGTGATGTTCTCAACACATCTACCACAAGGTCTTGTGTTAAACAACCATGAACGTTCTCACATACTTGGTGGTATGGAAAGAGAATACGCTAGATCAACTATTAGTTCTAAACTACCGTACAATGCAAAGATAGTTGCTAACGTAAATAAGTTCACATCAACAATGGCTAATCCAGTTCGCATTTTAGATCAGCCAAGACAAACAGTTTTATTTACTGACCACGATAGACTACTCGATGACGGTGTAGTTTATTTAGACGCTCTACATATTGATAGAGTACATAAGAATCATCAGACTTACGGTTGGCTTTATGACCGCAATGAAGATGTCTCATTACGTCCAGGAACAGTTGTTCGTAAAGGTACTGTACTTGCTAAAAGTCCACGTGTAGACAGCATGGAGAATTACAACTACGGCATCAATCTTAAAACAGCAGTAATGTCTATCAATGAGATTACTGAGGATGGTTATGTTGTATCCGAATCAGCAGCTAAGAAATTAGCTACTAAAACATATTTAACGATGACGGTATCGTTTGGTAAGTTTTTAAACGGCGATGTAATGATTCCTCTTAACCTATATGGCAAAGGTAAAGATAACTTTAAGATACTACCTGAAATCGGAGAGACCATCCGAGATGATAATCTATTATTTGCATGTAGACTAGTAGATCCACGTAACAGTGGTTTGGATATGTCTTATCATAAATTAGAACAGGTAGACATTACTCACGATAAGAAGTTCTATATACCCGCTGGTCTTGCAGGTGCTAAAGTAGTTGATGTCAGCATTTCTAAAGCAGGTGAAAACCATATCAATCCAGTATTCACAAAACAGGTTGATAAGCTGTACCGTTCTCAAATGGAAAGCTATCGTCAGATTTACAATACGTATAAAGATATGCGTAAAAAGCATCCTAACTTAAAACTATCTCCTCGTTTCAATATTGACATTGTTGAAATAATGAAAGAGTTAAAAGAAGGCTTTGTTCGTAAAGTAATTCCTGGTCGTAAGAAAGCACCATTAGCAGAATGGACTGTAGACATTACGCTTGAATGTGATATGGAATTAAGTATCTCATGTAAGCTTTCTGGTAACTATGGTAACAAAGGCATTACAGTTGATATATGGCCAGATGAAAGAATGCCTGTTGACCAATACGGTACGCGTGCTGAATTCATCGTTGATGGTGATTCCTCTGGTAAACGTATGAACTGGACGGTTTTACAAGAGCAGTATTATGGCTGTCAGTTAGACCAAGCGGTTAGACGCATTAGTGCTATGGGTAAACAATCAGAGAAGATGAATTACCTCATGGGTTTCATTAAAGCAATATCTCCGATGTACCATAAAGAGTTGGTTGAGATGATTGACGACGGTAGTATGGATGAAGCAGCGCAAGTTGAGTTCATAGCTGAGTTCATTGACTTCCCAGATATTTATATTCCACCTTACTGTCCAGTACTAGGTATTGAATCAATTGATCGAATTGATCAGTACGATGCATTGGAATACGGTCCTGTTAAATATCGTCTAGAAGAAGGCGGGGAAGACATAATCACCGAAGAAGATATAATGATTGGTGATATGTACATGATGTTCTTAGAAAAGAATGGTACAGAATGGTCGTCTGTTAGTTCTCCTAAACGTCAGCACTTTGGTTTGATTTCTAAGCTATCTAATAGCAATAAGTTTTCAATGCCTTGGCGTGAACATCCAATGCGTTTCTTTGGCGAACCAGAGGAAAAAGCCATTGCTGCTAACTGTGGTCATGAGCATATCGGTAAAACAGTTAATCGTCCTAATGACCCTAAAGCAACACAAGAGTTACATAGAAGTATTTTAAATACTAAGACACCTTCTGATATTAAAGAAGCAGTGGATTATACTAAGATACCAACGAATGGTAGTCGTGCTAATCTATTCGTTAAACATATGTTCTACTGTGATGGGTTTGAAATTAAACGGAGTGTTAAAGAATGAGTGTACCTATAAAGGTAAACTGTCGTGAAGTTGTAGCGCTTGAATATCCAGAACTATGGAAACGTTACGGTCACGATACTATCATCTATGAAGTTGAGATGGATGATGGGTCAGTTGAAATGACTGGGCGTGAACTATGTGTATCTGTTTATACTTGGTACACAGCTAAGCTCTATCCTAAAACACCTTTGTTCGTTAAGAATACCCTCGCTGCTTATAACTTGCAGCAAGGGGATATGATGAACTTGTTGGAATCAGTTTGTTTCCAAACAAAAGATGTTTATGACCATGATCCTTCATTTGACTTTGAAGAACTAGGTCATGTAATGAAACGACATACGGCTACTATCTATAATGACTTAACTCATTATGCGGCAGCTGCTGTGTCTACATTATCAGCACTTGATTATCTACGATTGTTTAACCATCCTCGTTTAGTTGCTATTCGCGATAAGTTAAACTCTTATGATTGGGATGAACCTGGAGTAATCATGAACTCTGAGATATACGTCTCAGAAGCTCACAGTGAAGCCAGAGAGTTCTTAACAAGTACAGATGCATCATTACAGTCTAACTTCCTGTATCATCTATGTCGTGCTAAACAGATCGATATAACGCAAATCATAAAGCAGGTTGTAGCTATCGGTCATGGTTGTGATATTAACTCTAGTATCTTTCCTAAACCGGTAACAACGTGTTATGCGCGTGGTCTTCGTCAGTTGTACGATACAGGCGTTGATTCTAAAGGTGGTTCTCGTTCACTAGCATGGCAGGCAGATCCTCTAGAACAAACAGAGTATGCTAACCGTGAATCTCAAATACTAGTGGATATTGTAACTACGTTAGTTGATGGTGATTGTGGTACTGAAAATGCAATACCGTGGATTGTTACTGGTACTAACCTGATTGCATCTCAAGGTCTTAACTATAAGTTAGATCAAAAAGATAAATCAGAAAAGATCAAGTTCATTACACCAGAAGATAAACATTTGATTGGTAAAGTAATTTACTTACGTCAACCAATTACGTGTGAAACTGATGACCCTGCTGGTATCTGTAAAGTGTGTTATGGTAAACTAGGTGAGCAATTACCTAAGCGTACAAGTATTGGTCGTACTGGTATCTTTGTATTATCATCAGATGTTTCTCAGAAAGTATTATCTTTGAAGCATGATGGTGGTACAGCGATATCTATTCCAATTAACTTTGCGGATGAAGATTTATCATACGTACGTTCTAAAACAGATTCACAAACTATATACATTAACGTCGTCCCTGGAGCAGTGAAACAACTTCTAGTCATTCCTAGAAAATACATTACTAATCTAGCTTACGTTAACCGTGTTCGTGATGTGTACACATTAGCAGTTGGTGACATTTCTGACGTTAAGGATTTCACACTAGAGATAGTAGATGAAGATGGCGATATTGAAACACGTAATATTAATGTTTCATTAGCAGCTAAAAGTAGTAACCTAACGCATGAGTTCTTGAAGTACATTAAGAATGCAGAACATTCGTTAGACCAACAAAACTTCACTATTGATCTAGGTGATTGGGATTTCACTAAACCAGTTCTAAGCGTACCTCGTAAACATTATTCGATGTTGGATTTCCTTTCTGAGTTTAAGAAAGAAGTTCAGAATAGTGATACAGATAAATCATCATTAGATCTTTCTGTATTAAGTAATATCTCTTTAGCGTTAAATCGTTTCGATGCGTTAGTAAGTGAGCGGTTCTTCATTAACCTTACTCACTTATGTGTAACGATGCGTGCTAGTATTTCTAATGACCCAGCTCGTGGTGACTTTAGATTACGTCTAAGTGATACTGCTAGATTTGCTCGGTTTAAGAAACTTACTCCAGGTCGTTCTGTGGCAACTGCTTTAAGTCATGAGAACATAACGTCGTTTTTATATGATACTAAAAGTTATGATGAATCGACTAAGCAGTTCCATACCTATGACAATATAGTGATGGGCGATACTTAACATAAAAGGATGGGGGATTAAGTTCTCCCATCTTTCTTTATATTTTTTTGATAATGGAGGTTACGATGTACTGTAAGGTAGATTTATATAGCCACCATTTCACGGTGAGTAGTGTTAAACCAGCAATGCATGCAGCACTTTCTGACTTTATTTTAAAGCAAGTTTCCTACACGCTAAAGAAGCAAGGAAGAAAATGGTTTCGAGTCGTTGATAAAGTTTACGCTACTCGTTCTAATGCTGGTAACTGTTACAGGTTCCACATAAATCATTTTGCCGACTTCAAAGAGCAAATGCGCTATAAAGGCATTACGGAAGAATTCTTTAAGATAACTAAACATCGTGCAGTGGATGGTGAAGAAGTTGATTTAATAGTAAAAGATGAATGGAAGGTTCGTCCTATACAAGTACCTATTGTTGATTATATTTTAGAGCCTGGAAATATTAAAGTTATATCACTACAGATGGGTCAAGGTAAAACCTTCTGTGCTTTATATTCAGCTGCTCAAGAATCTACTCGATTAATGATTCAGGTACTGGCTAGGTTTACTGATAAGTGGTATGAGGATATAAAGAAGACTTATGCCATAACCGATGACAGAATATTACGAGTACGTGGACTTAAAGCATTAATGAAGTTCATGCGTAAATATGAAGACCAACCTCATCGTAATCAGTTCGATGTTTACATCATCAGTACCAACACGTGGATTGACTATATTAAAGACTATGAGAAGAACCATGAGACTAAACGTCCTAAATGGTACATACCTCCTCATTTATTTGTTAAAGAGTTTAATATAGGTCAGTCTATTGTAGATGAAGTTCACATGCACTTTCATTGGAACTTTAAAGTAGCGCTTTATACTAACATTGCTAAAGTTATTTATTTGTCTGCAACACTGGATGATTTAGATGATGAGATGTCAATTAAGATGTATAATGTTCTATTACCTAAACATCTACGGCGCGATGGGGGAGTTAAAAAGATCTATACCAATGTAATCTCTTATCAGTACGATATTAGAAACATTGATAAAGTAAAATACAAAGGGGATAAGGGACAGTATAGTCATGTCATATTTGAAAACTCAGTAAGGCGTAATAAAAAGCTTTATGAGCAATATCTAGACATGATTACAGAAGTGATGGATACGTATTTCATAGAACAAAGAACCGAGAAACAAAAAGCGTTAATCTTCTTTGGTCTAACTGAAATGTGTGCTGACTTTAGAGACATGCAGCAATTAAGACATTCAAATCTTACTGTATCTAAGTATACCTCTGAGGATGATGTAGATACACTTATGAATAGCGACTATATATCAAGTACACTGGGTTCATCTGGTACAGCAATAGATATACCGCACTTATTCGTTTGTGCGCTTACAGTAGCTCTCAGTAAGTCTCAGACCAACCTTCAAGCCTTTGGACGTTTACGTGATTTAGGCGATTCGTCAGAACTAGCTCCCATCTTTATATTCTTCACTTGCGTATCTAATGATAAGCATAAAGAGTATGAGAAGAAGAAAGTAAACTTACTAACTTCTAGAGCAAGTAGTGTTTCACACATCATGCACGACCGTACGTTAATTGCATAGATAGAGAGGAGCATTGCGCTCCTCTCTTTATGTTTCTTTTTTTCTTTGTGCGTCTAACATCAATTGTTGAGTTGGATGTAACTTAGGCTCAGTATCTTCATTAGGTTTTCCATGTTCCCCATTCTCTAGTTTATCTTTTGCTTCTTCTAGCTCAGCAGTCTCAGCTATCTTGCGTTGTCTAGCAACGTCTAAATAGATTGACATTATCTCAGCAGGCAATTCCATAAACTGTTCTGAATTTAATTGGTAATACTCACCTATTGAATAGTCAGAGTAGTCTCTAAGTAATTTAGCGTAGTAACTTTCAGACACGTAGTCATCATAGTCCTTATACTCTAAATAAGAAAGCTCTGTTATGTTTTCTGAATACCCAAGTGCTAGCACTACTAGATTTTGTAATGCTAGCCTTATATCATCGTAACTCAATGGTTTAGCCTTAGGGTCTTTCTCAGATCTAAGAAGTATGTTTCTTTTCAGTGAGGTAAGTCCTTCGGTAAACGTTTTTACATCGAAGTTTTCTTTACGCGCATTTGTAAAAGATGGAGAGACCTTTAAGCCACTGTCCGCTCTAGCTTCTGCTCCATAATCGTAAAAAAAATCCGTTTCGCATCCATTGGGATGATTTTGATATTTTCATCTGCTTCGTCTTTACGATGTGGCTTACCACACTTACTACAAGAACGATTGACATAAGCCGGAATGGTGTACTGGTTAGTCTTAATGAACTTGCTAATGCCATCCAGAATGAACATGAAGTCATCAGACGCATTTAAGTAACATAGTAACGTTGCAGTTGGGTCACGGTTTTCAATAGCGGAGAGATCTTTTTCCTGCACTAGTTCTTCACGTGTCTCATCTGAATAAACTCGATACGATTTAACATATGGAATGAAGTTACGAAGTTCTTCAATAGTCATTACTTCTGAAAAACGTTCTAGCATCATAGCTTCACTAACATTGTTATTGAAAGTACTTACTAGTTCTTTTTCGATATCGCCTAACCAACGACGGTTTTCAATTAAACGAGAAGCAGTCGTACATGGCTGTAGTTCTATTTCCCAATTGTCTTTAGCAATGATGTTATTTCTAAACTGTTCTTCACTACGGAAAGTCATAAGCTCATCGTAGCTAACTTTAGCATCGGTACCGCTCATAGCAAAGCGTTCTGGTTGAACTAAACTATGGTTATACCAGATAGCGTGCTGTAAGTTAATACTAAGTAAGTCGTAATGACCACAAGCAATTGGCTTAGCTACTTTAACAGAATCTAAATCTTCTTCTTCAGCATCTGTTAACTTTTCTGGTAACACGTTAGTACACTGGAGACGTAAGTTATACCCTTTAGGATAGTAAGGTAGAATCATCATCAGACATAGGTAATCGAAATCACGGTCATCGAATACATCTATTAATGTATCAACTGTCCAGTCTTTAAGATTGGAACCGATTACACACTTCATTATCGTTTCTAAGATATATGCATCTGCAACCGCTTGGTTAAGGTCAAACTTAGAACCGTAAATACGACGGTTAAGTAAAACCTTTTCTTTTGCAATACGCATTCTAAGTAACGCAAAGGCACGTGGAGACATTGGCTCTAATGTGACGCGTATACCGGTTGCTGGTAACGCTATCTCAATGTAGCTAATGTGTTGGCTATCTGAGAGTAAAGACTCGTACGTTGCTTTAGCGGGAGATTTACGACGTGGTTTAAATTTAAGATTACGTTCATCACCTTCGAACATTTCAGATAAAGAGTTTTTCCAAGAACTCTCTTCTATCATTTCGGTTAGCAGTGCTTCGCCAGATAAATTATCATAGGCTGTAAAGATAGCGTAAGATAAATCGTCACCTAAACGTTCACGGATAACTTCAACGACATTTTCTTTAGTGGCACCGTCAGATAGTTCATTAAGTAATTCATCTAGATCTGCTTGAGTTGAAAGAGCAAGAGAGATTGTCTCTCCCTCCGCTTTGCTCAAGTATTTGTCTGATACGAATTCTTCAATGAGCGCTATTGGAAATTCTTTAATCTCCAAAGGCTTTTCTTGAGGCTCCACTTCTTGATCGATATTGTTATCATCCATCATTTCTTTTACTCACTTCTTTATCTAGAATGTTTATACGCACTACAGCTTTATCGTACGTATCGATGAATTTGCCTTGCGTCTTAGCCAGTACGTTCGATGCTGTATCTAGCACAGTGAATGAACTTACTAAGAATTGCTCATCATCTTTGATGTTATTAAGATCAGCGATATCTTTCTTTAATGCGTTTAAAGAACCGTTGATCTCATTACCTTCGTTAACTAGGATCTCAATATAGGCACCTAAAATAGAATCGTTGGTAGATTTAACTTCTGGACTTATTAGTTTTGTAATGCCAGATACCAAGTAAACTATATTGCCTATTTCAACATTAACTCGTTCAATGTCGTTAAGGTACTTACGGCGTGTGCGACTGGTAGTCAATGTATCATTCATTTCTGGTACGCCAGCGAGTAGTATATCACTGGCAGTCTTTGATTTTTTCATTATTTAAAATTCCTATATACTATAATTTTTAAAAAAGTATTCTTTTTTAAAGTGCGTTATACTGTGATCCATATTAACTGACGATTGAGTAAAAAAATAATGACAGAGTTTATAAATTTACTACTAACAACCTTAGGTGAAAAACAACAGTTACGTTACTGTGAAATGATCGACATATTAGTCGATGTTAACGGTGTTGAAATGGAGCGTATTTATGACCTCACATTAGTGGAGGCGGATAACTACGAACCAGGTCAAGCCATCCATGCGCTCAATACGATGATTATCGATAGCTGTAATCAATACCTTATGACGACTAGTGTATTCCTCGATACCGATGAATTCACCGAAGAGTCGTTACATTTGATATTTGCTATATTTGAAGGTGTTCTCCGTCTAGACGGTTGGGAACTCCACGATGACTTATTAGCCATCATTGATAATGAAGAACTTGACAATGAAGATAAGTTCTTTGATTTGTTAAATGAGGTAATTGATGTTGAAGCTGTTTATGTTTTACCATTGATTGAATCAGTTGAAGATGTTTTCTTTGAAGTTCTTGAAGAAGAAATATTATTCAACAAGAAACAGATTGAAAATTCATTCCCATTAGAAACACATGAGTTAACTGTATATAAGGTAGATGAATGGGTCCGTGACATCCTTAAAACATGTCAGCATACTTGTACGCCAAATACTTACTTGCAGGCTAAACAGACGTTCCCAGTTCCAATGACTTCTGATTTCATTGACTCTCTACATGTTCTACCAGTACCAGAACTCATAAAGTCTTTAGCAATAACAACGTTAATGCAACATAGTGAAATTAGAGATTCTACTACATTATTAAGCAAGTCTATGGAAAATGCAGTTTTGCTTAATTTACCTTTCAGTCAAACGGTTAGTTTATCGATTGGAATGAAAGCCTTATTCAAACGACTGGAGGAGAAATATGGATAGGTTTACTTACTATCTACTTGGTTTAAAAAACGATTGTTTTCATTGGAAGTCATGGATACTTCGCTGCTTTGCTAAATCTAATTTAATACCTTTAGAAGAAGGGATGGTTAAATTCAAAGCACGTATTAAAGGCGGTCAGTTTGAGAGCGATGAACGTAACTATCCATACGAGTTATATTCAGATGGTGAAAAGGTTTGTTTCATTGACCCTATCAGCGAGCAAGTAGTTTACATTAAAAATGCTGTGACTTCTCAACCGCTGTTAAATGCGAATGAAAGTATCTTTGTACCGCCTAATGTAATTCTTAACATTAAAGAAAAGACGACTACAACTACAGGTAGATTATTATTCAATCAACTTGCTGTTGTTTATCCTTTCGGCGACCTCATTGCTTTTGAAAACAAAACTATCCATTATAAAGATGTAGAGAAACATATCTCTGCGCTTCTTTTAGACATGCCTGAGAATCCAGATGATAAGCTTCCAGGTAAGATCTATCCTGATATGATGGATGACTATTACGTCGGTACTGGTATGACTACTGGCCTTAACGGTATCTGTGTTCCATCTGCTACACCGTATACACTTACTGCTTCTCCTAAAGCGACGGCGCTTGCTAAGAAATTGTTTAAAGAGAACGCTGGTAAAATGAATGACCCTATTGTCAGTTCTCGTGTATGGGCTCAGATAAAAGAAGTGGATATGGAATACGTTAAACAAGATCCAGAATACGGTTTCTTGATTAACGGTAAACACTTCGACGTTGTTCGTAAAAAGATGTTCTATTGTTATGGTGAAGAATGGTCTCTAGACGGTAAAGAGATGATCTTTATTGAACGTCCTTTAAAAGACGGTGTAGATACCGATAACCTTCCTTCTATCTATAACGGTACACGTGAAGGTAGTTTCAGTCGTGGTGGTTTGACGGCACTTGCAGGTGAGCGTACTAAGAACGTTGTACGTTCTACCGCAGGTGTAATGATCTCTGCCGATGACTGTGGTACTAAAGAAGGACTTGTCATGATTCTGTATCCAGAGGTTGCAGAGCGTTATATAGGTCACTTCATTCTTGAATCTGGGAAGTTAGTTGAATTAACCCAAGATAATATAGGAAAGTATTCTGGGCAAGTAATAAAACTCAGAACTACAGCATACTGCGATCAGGCAGAGAACGATTATTGCATTACCTGTTTTGGTAAAGAAATAATAGGTAGAGAGAATAGTCTCTCTGCTGAATCAGGAGCCGTTACTTCTGCGTTCATGGGAGCGTTTATGAGTCTAATGCATGGTACGATTTATCGTGTCACGGATTATGATATTCGTAAAGCTTTCGGACAGTAGATGTAAAATACCCCTAATTTTATGGAGTCTATTAAAAGACCCATCTTTTTGATTAAATAACTTTTTTAATTTGCAAACTAGGAGACACCTATGCAAACTGTAAACCTTACCGCTCTTCGCGATTCATTTGTAACAATGGTAAAAACACTTAGCGATAAGATCGACGCTTCTGGCGATGCATCTACATGGGACGGTCAAACTAAAGACTCTTTCCGCGCTGAACTTAAAACATTGTTCCAAGGCACAACTACTTTAACTGTTAAAGAAGTTGATGATAAAGTTGAGCAAGCGCTTACTGATATTTCAAACCTTTCAGCTACTGATGTTGGTCTTGGTCTTCTTGATAACTTCGCAACTGCTTCACAAGCAGAAGCAGAAGATTTCGCTACACCGGCTGCTGATAAATTTGTAACAGTTGAGCGTACTTTCCAAGCTATCCGTTCATGGTGGGAAAACGAAACTGCACTTAACCCTGAAACACTTGATACTATCGCTGAAGTTGCTCAAGCAATTCAAGATAATGACAGTGAAATTGAAGCATTGAACCAAATCGCTACATCAAAAGTTGCTAAAACTACTTTTGATCAAGCTGTTCTAGATCTTAATGCTGCTATCGCTGCCGTTGTTGCTGACGATGAAACATTCAACGCTGGTACTTCAACTGTTAAAGCTGCTTCTGTTAAGCAAGTGCACGATCACGTAACTGCTAAAGTTCTTGAAACTTCTGATGCTGATGCTGTTGCTCTTGCAGCAATCTTCTCTGATTCAAACGATTACCTAACTGGTACTCAAGTTTGGCCAGTATCTGAGTAATTAGCTCAGACATACGGGAAGGACTTCGGTCCTTCCTTTATGTTTGCTATTTTATGATATCATACCCAATTTAAGGAAACATCATGGCGAGTCAAGAATCGGAAGAGAGTTTGAGAAGCTCCTTTGTTAAGTTACAGAAAACAGTATCGGATAAAATAACGCGTGTACAGGCATATATTCATTACGGTGCATCAACTCCTCCTAATATAGAAGACTTGCGTCTATGGATAACCAATAAGTTTGGTAGAACGTTTATTAAATATAAAATAAGCGACACACCGTCTTATATGGACATTAAAAGTTTCCATGTCGTTCAAAGCGAGTTAGAAACCAGCTTCATTACAAATCGTAACTATGGTACAGTCACTGCGTCTGCTCCTATGTACGGAATGCGTCTTAAAGCTTCTACAATCAATTCTGAGACGATTACGGTTGGAATACCAGCTAACATATCAACTCAATGGTTAAATAGCGCTGAGCGTCTTATAGACGAATCTTTAAGTTACTTTAAAAATACAGTGACGGGGAAAGTAATTACCTTTAGCTCAATGTATCATAAGGGACTTGAAGAAGTGAGTATTGAAGATGATTCTGTTGTCTTTACATTTGCTACTGGTTCTAGCTTATCAGATTGGGAATGTGTTTTCTGCATTAACTATGTTGGGTAATTAACTTATGCGATTTAAAACTTTATTAGAGAACGTTGGTCCGAATGCGTTTGTAGAACAGAGCTTTGTTATTAACTCTAAGCGAATGATTTGTTTCATAGATGACTTTGAAGAACTAGAAAACTATCATGCGGTGACAGATAAAGATATTGAGTTGATTGAAAAGAAGTCAGCTAAGCCTTGGACTTCTCTATCAGCTAAGGTTAAAGCAACAGTATCTTTAAAACGTAAACAGGCTCTAGAAACGATTATAAGAGAGAACGATGAGGAATGGAACTCTTTAGTGTTTGCAGCTAAAGAACATCAATCAGCACGTTACAGGAACGATTCAGTACCTTATGAGATAGACCTTTATTCTTCTGAATATGATACATCGCCTAAGAAAGCGACTTTGGCTATTTTAAAGGAACAGGGTGACATTGAAGCTAAGGTTGAAGAACTTAAGAAGACATGTCTACTCACTCAGCGAGCTGTTAAAGAAAGCAGTACCGATGAAGAGTTACTGGTTATCTATAGAGACTTCTTAACTTATATCGACTCTATCTAAATTCATACTAGGAAGGCAGTTGCCTTCCTTTATGTTTGTAATGCAAATATTTTGAGATCTATATAGTAAAAGGGAGATAGATAACATAATCAACATATTGAGGAATGAAACAATGAATCGCAGAACATTAAAAACATTATCTAAAACAGAACGCGCTAAAACTACTCGACGTAAACTTAAACATGCTGACGACACAGCTCAACAGCAACGTGAAGAAGCTCTACAATTCAATCGCTCAGAACAAGCACAAGGAACTTACTAATGAAAGCACTTAAATTTATAGGCGGTTACGTAACCGTGGTACTGACAGTTGCTATCATTGCTACACCGGTAATAATGGCTAAAGCAAATAAACAAGCAGAGAAAGATTTTAACTCAGAAAAAGAAGGAAAGAAATAATGACTGCATTTCAATGGGGCGCGCTAATAGGATCTGTAGCACTTATAGTGCAAGGTAAACGTATTACTAAAGAAATTTACGACGAGTCATACGAAGCTCGTATGACTGAATTAAAAGCAAAAGAGGATGCTAAGAAATGAAATACTTAATTGCTCTATTAATGTTAATCTCGGTTAATGTATCTGCATCTGTAGATAAATGGTTTGATTACGCGGCAAAAGAAGTAGGGGTAGATAAAACTCTACTCTATACTTTTGCGTTTAAAGAATCGAGCTTTAGACCTCGCAAGTCTAACAATAGTTCAGCGACTGGACTGTTCCAATTTAAAGAACAGACCTACCGCTGGTTACTATATAAGTACGGTAATGATTATGAAGGTTTAGCTATGGATGCTGATATCAATGATCTGTTTACTCAGACAATGCTATCGGCTATCTATATCAGACGCAATCAAGCAAGTTTGAAAGATTACTTAAAGCGTGAACCTACCATGGGTGAAACGTACATGACTCATCTATTGGGTCTCAGTGGTACTAAGAAGTTGTTAGGTGCTAAGTTAGACTTACCTGCTTCTGCCATTTTAACTTATGCCTACAATGGCAATAAGAAGTGGTTCGTAACTAGTTCTGGTAAACACAGAACGGTATCTCAATTTAGAGATAACTTGAACTACCACATTAAACAAATATACGGCAACTTCGCCAACAATCATTCAGTCGATATCTAGTGTGTCTAGAGTCGAACATTTAAAGGAATAAAACAATGACTCGCACAGCAACTATAGCACTAGGTACGTCGAAAGAAAACTCATGTAAAGTATCAATGACACTAGATCATTGTTGGACCATGAAGAACAACGAAACTATAACTAAAGCAGTTATAGCTATCCTTAAAAGAATTGAGTTATGCGATGAAGCACGCGCTGCTTTATTTAATAAGATACAGAACATTGCACTGTTTGAAATGGAAGAGAACATTCGTTACAACGTGTCATCAGCTGAGAAGAAGCTAACACTTAAAGAATGTGATACAACTGTTAAAGTTCTACTTAACTTCGCATAACAAACATAAGCAGCTCCCATTACGGGAGCTGCATGTTTTCTTTTTTTTAGCCTTGCTTAGCAATTACCCATTTAGCAAAACGTTCTGACTTATCAGCATTCAACAAACCGTTGAACTTTTCATCAAGTGCCTGCTTAGTGATGCTAGCGCCACTGTCGATCATGATAAGAACATTAAAGATTTCTTCATAGAAACGAAGATCTTTATCTGAGATCGTAAGTGTTTGTAGAGGACCGAATACGCGACGCACACCGAATACACGTTCGTTTTCTCTCATCAGCTTTAAGATGAAATTCATTAGCGCATTGAGATCGCTTGTCTTTTCGGTATTTAGACACGCAACGATTTCACGGAAGATAGATGTGTACCAAGACTTAACTTGCGTACTTGCAAAGTTAGGTGCCTGTGGTTTATCTAAAAATGAAGTTAATTCAGCAAGTGCTGTTGAACGCATGCGGAAAACATCAGAAGTTGCAGTATCGCGATTTAGAACAGGTGTCGTATCAACCATGCTAGGTTCAAGATTCTGCATTGCCGAGACAACCTTTTTCTTTTCTTCGGTTTCGCCTTCAGTGCCAGAATTTTCTAAACCCGCTTCTAGATTAAGATCTTCTAGATTTTCTTCACCTTGAAGACCTTCTTCGATAGAAGCATCTGTGTTGATGTCTTCAAGTTCAGTTGTCTGTTTTTCTACTGGGGCATTGTTCGTTGTGTTCTTATTTGTTTTCTTACTCATGGTAACTCCTAGTTACTGTTAAAGATAGTATTAGTCACATATCATTTACTATACTATTCTACGTTTAAGTAAGTTTTCACCCATCGTCACTATCTAATGAAGGATTTACATTAAAAGGAGAAAAGGTATGAGTCCGTCTAGAGACTGTAAAATATGTCCAACTGAAGTATGTGAGGGACAGGAAAAGATTCAGGATTTCAACGAGTTATTTATGGATGGTATTTGTTTACTGACCGGTACTGTTGATCTTACTGTATTTATAAAGTGTATTGAAAGGAAGTTTAAAACCGATATAGATCAATCATGGAAGACGTCGCACTCGCTGTATAACAAAACTATCAAAGGGATCTATCAACATCTCTGTATTGACTCAAGATTTTCTCTTGAAGATTTAATTAAATATATCGTAGAGTATAAGAACAAACATGATGATTTTAGTATAGAGTCTGAAACTAATAAACACGCCATTGCTATAAATAATTCTATACCACATCCTGTTAGAGATATTGCTATTATATTCTCATTCATTGAACTACTAGGTAAAATTTATGATTAAGTTAACGTACATAGAAGAAGCAGCGTTCAATGTAACCGGCACTGTCTATGAGTTAGATGCACATCACCCATTGGCTTTGGAGAAGGTTATATCAAAGATAAAACAAGATGGTTACCTGATGGGTAACATCACTATACCTATACTCATGGAACTTTACCGTGCGGATGTTAAGTTAGTTTTACCGGTACTTAAGAATTACATCTCTGGTTTAACTACTGAGACAAATCTTATCTTAATTGGCTCCACTGATCTAGACGAATACTTAAACGTTTCTAGGTCATCTACTGACGCTGAGTATAAATACAACCCCGGTAGAACTGAACCAGCAAAGCAAGTAGTTGAAGAAATAACGTCTAGACTTGACGGTGTTTATCACATCTCTGGTAGAACGTTAACCAAGCTTTATGAGTTAGAAGCTAGAATGGTTGAAATTCGCAACACTTCTATCTACGATAAGTTTGTTAATAATGTACCGTCTAAAGACATTGCTGAGGAGTACAACCTGTCTCCTGCTAGAGTTTCTCAGATAGTAAGAGACACTATCAATAACAAGTGGTAATGGAATTTATTTGAGATCTATATCATCCTAGTGAGAAGTAAGACAATTAACCACTATAGGAAAATAGATTATGAAAATTTCAACCGGCTTAATACTAACATCGGCAGTAACTGGTTTTGCAGCATTAATAATGAAAGCTGTGGAGTATACAGACAATGAAAATGTTGTCTCTGAAACAGTAGAGAAGCAAGAAGAAACCGAAGAGTAATAAATAAGTGAGAGAGGTTTAATTACTTCTCTCACTTATGCATGCTATTTAATTTTTTAGGAGTAAGCAATGAAGTTAATAAACATGGCTGTCTATTCTTTAATAGGCTTGAGTGCAATTACTGTTGGTGTCGGTATTTATTCTTTATGTTCTGGTAAAGACGTCTGTGAAGTCCGTGTGGCTCTAGATGGACATGTTGCTGTATATAGAGCAACTACATTCCCTAACGGTATAATCACGTTAGCGATGACTACAGCGCTTCCTGAGGGTTTCGATAACATATATCATAACCACTTAGTAAATGCAACGACTGCTGGTAGCTTTAAAAGCATAGCAGAACTAACCCATTTCATCATGTCTCGTCATAAAGACATAAAAGTAACAGTGAGAAAATAATGAGATTAACGACATTAACATACAGTGCACTTATGGCAGGAATTGGTTTAAGTATTTTAAATCAATTACCAACCCGTGCAAGTAAGAGTAAAGGTGAGAAGTATCCAGTTAAGACTAATCTACGAGACCTCGTTGTTAATGTAGTTATTACAGATGGTCAAAAACGCAATGTAGTGAACGTAGAGCTTTCTAATGCAGATACAATACATGAATTAGATTTAGACTGGTTAGCTGTTGAGAGAGACTTGGGGTTCCAATTACAGAACTATAAGATAATAACTCGTGGAATCATCTTAAAGGAATTAAATTATCTAAGTTCAATTAGTAAATTAAAATTTAAGGTTCTAGACAATGATTAAACTAGCGTTCATTGGTGGCATGATGATAGGCATTGACGTAGTCGTCACTCAGTTAGCTAAAGCCAAGAAGATGAAGAAAGCAATGTGTCCTTCCTTCTACAGTCTTTCAGATGCAGATGGGAATGAATTACGTTTCATGATCACGCCAATGCTGTCTGTTCAGTACGAAGCATTTGTTCCTGCTATCACTCCGGTGCTAGAAGAAGAATGGCGTTCTTTAATAGACTGTAGACACGAAAAGCTAGTTCGTGCATTTGATTTACTAGCAAATTGTTTCACTGCCCATTTCATTACTGAGATGGGCAATACTTTAATAACCTGTGACGATAGTAGTACATTTACATATTCAGTCGACAGTATTTTGAAAGACTTTGTAACTAACGGTTGCAGTAAAGTACTTGGTTATAAATTAAGAATCACTAATTAGGAATAGAACAATGAAAGATTTAACAACATATTTTAAAAAGCGTAGTTTAGTACAGCAGTTAGTGGAGTTACAGATAGCGGAACACGACACTGATCAAAAAGACGTTGCCCGTAAGGTGTTGGCTAATATCCGTACTACACTCCCAGCAGAGTACGCTCCTCATATTCGTTTACTGGAAGATGAGTTAAAGGAGAAGGTTGAGACTAAAGCAAGTTACTTCAACGATGAAGAGTTTGGTGTGGTAATGCATGGGTTGAATATATCGTTGTTTAAAAATGGAGGTGCTGATAAAATGGCCATCCGTCTTTATTACGATGGTTTCATTAAAAAGAACATCGATAGACTACATCCTCATCACCATGAGTTAGTAAGACGCATGTGCAGTACTCTATTGGACGAGTACGATACTACTTACCTTGGACTTCAATTTACCGAAGGACAATTTAGAATAGCCAGTGGCTCTTCTATTCCTTTTTTATCTGTTCCTAAGCAGATACATACATACGGTACTAATCCGTTACATGTACTACTTACGGGTGAGCCAGGTGAAGCAGTTATGGCAGTTGAATACTTTCAAAAGACAATGGAGATGGAATGATGGTTAAAGTAATAAAACATTTAGAAGAACGTAAGCAAACAGATGAATCAATCGAACTTGTTTTGTCTGTTCCTAAACCAAGACCCGTTGAAGATGTTAACGGTGAAGAGGTAGAGTTCGTTGTAGATGATAGTGATTATAAACGAAAGTTGTAATTACGTATTATTTTACGTCGTTCCACTATTGAATGACTTGTGGATAAAACCACTTGGCTTACAGTGTTGGTTAATCCCAATGCTGTAAGATTGGATAAAACTTGATAGGGCTGCTTATTTAATAATAGAGGAGAGGAGTAGAGGTACGATACGACATCCTATTATTAAATTAATAAGTAATGGGGAATAAGAAAATGACTAGAGCATTCTACTTTAGAGCTGGTGAAAGAGAACGTGAAGTGAGTTCAGAAACGTTAATGGAAGCATTGCGTGACGAAGAGAGTTTCGATATTATACTTACTTCTCTTGAAGAAGATAGATTCATTGGTTTAGAGATGCGTAATACCTATACTACAATGATAATGCGTGGACTTAATGAGTACCCTAATAACATTATAGTTATTGAGGAATTAGTTAACGATGTGTTTGCTAAATATACAAGTTCTACTGAACCTGAGTTACGTAAATATGTTTTTGAAGAAGTAGCTACTAACTACCCTAAGAAAACAGAATGGATAATTGAATACTTTATAGAGAAAGCATTTGGTAGAGGAGAAAAGTTATGGGTACGTTAAGCGTTGAAACTAGAAAAGAAATCATTGAACTTTATGAAAAACATAAACCAACTACGTTAGGTGAGGTATTTGAATTAACAGAAACCATGCCTACTATCTGTACTGTGTATTTGACATCACTTATGTATCGAACACATCGTTGTAGTGTTATTGATGATATCGAAGAACAGTTAGCCGTTGCACGTAAGAAACGACGTTCTGAATTAAGTGCTGATGTAGTGGAAAGAATGAATTACGCCATAGCTCAAGACCAGATATATAGTACTGAGGTTGTGAGTGCTATTATGCCTGAGCAATATAGTCCTCTCATATACCTACTAGCGTCTAAGCAACTATTCAATTCAGTTGAAGTAACGGCTAGTAGTGACATACTCGCTTTATTGGAAGAAGTGGATTATGAAGTGGCGTATAAACATTATCTTTATACGGAAGGGGAAAGTTATTTTAAAACCATCATCTTACGTAAAGTAACCGATGAAGTTAGTTTATGCGATGCGGTAATTAACTTTGTAGTCAGACCAGTTCCTAAAGATATTGAATCTGTATCTCGTACATTGATAAAGTTATTAAGCGATGCGCTGATTGTAAATTATGGAACTTACCGTAAGCTTTATGGTCGTATAACTATACGAACGCTTTTAGATTAGGAGAGTGGTTATGAAAAGCATTCAAAGCGTCCTAGATGAACGCAAACAGGTTAATGAGACCGTTGCAATGATACTTACGTTTAAAACCTTTAGAGAGCCTTCTAGAGCTGCTATAGACGATGTCTGTGATACGATTATTAAATTCTTTCCACCTAGCTATTCTAATAGTGTTAAAGCGCTTAAAAAAGAGTTACTGTCAAATTGTTTAATTCAACCTAAGTTAACTACTAAAGAAGTTGAGGATGTTTCCCATGGTTTCCTAATTCATCTATTATCAGATAAGATTAATTCAGTTAACCTAAAACTGCTTAAGCGAACCTTTCTAGAGAAACTAGAAGATGCGGCTATGTCTAAGGACTATGCTTTTATAAGGGAGCGACTAGAGCGTATTTCTACAGAAAGTAGCTATAGCAATGAAGACCATGCAATTAGATCAAATGGTATCACAGCTCATTTCTTCTTTGGTCTTAACATTGTACATGACAACATGAGTAAAGAAGAGATTAAACAGTTTACAGTTGACTGTTCTCAGAAGTACTTAGAGTTCATGGATTTAGATTAAATGCAATTAATTTGACATCTATATAGTAAAAGGGAGATAACTAACTTAAACACTTTAAAGGGTAAAGATAATGAGCATATTCCTAGTAGCAAAGCCAGCAGAAACAATCGCACCAGTAACATACACTAAAGTAGATTTCAATGAAGTTGAAAAGATGATTGCAACCGGCGAGCTTAAGGTTAGCGATGCTTTGTCTGAACTTAAAAACTTCAACTCTATTTTTAGTGAAGCAGTAATCGAATCTTCTATCACTGCAACTGGTTTCCTATTCGTGGAAACTGATTTCAAAAACACTATGACTGTTTACGCAGCAGCATAAAAAAAAAGAATAGCCTTTGGGTTATTCTTTTTTTTTATTCAATCGTATATATTTAAAATATATATTATAAAAG
>Ga0208814_1000209_pt1 | contig 40818 bp, 40 predicted proteins | sample MalvirAntarct_55_FD_184253 | JGI IMG/M metagenome (GOLD analysis project Ga0208814, IMG submission 184253) | Marine viral communities from the Global Malaspina Expedition - Malaspina viral metaG Antarct_55 (SPAdes) (version 2) | ecosystem: Environmental > Aquatic > Marine > Oceanic | place... | reverse complement strand
CATCCTAGCCGTTTGCCAGCGGCGCGTCGATTCGCAAAATCAAACCCTCGTTTGAGTGGGCTCAAGGTCACATTTTTTATTCGGAGTAGTCCAAAAGAATGAGATGTTTACGGGCTGCTGCCGCACCGTGATCCGCCTGCTAGAATTGGCATGCCCTTTAGGTTGAGCGCTTGACTATGCATCTGCCGGAATGCCAATTGTTCGGAACGCTGGGCTGCCACTTGTGTGAGCAAGCCGAGGCGGTAGTACTACCGCTCGTGGAGAATGGGTTGCTGGTAGAGCTGCTAGATATCGCGGAGCGCTCGGACTGGGTAGACGATTATGGCCTTCGCATACCGGTGCTACGTCGTGTCGACACGGGCGCCGAACTGGATTGGCCGTTCGAGGTTGAGCAGGTAGTCTGGTTCCTGCGACGCTAGGATATCAGCGGTGAGCTGAAGTGAACGTTGGTCGCCAGAGGTCATGTTAGGCAGTTGATTTAGGTGGGTTCACAGTTAAGCTTCTGTCCACATCTAAAAACAAAAAAACCGGCTCAAGGGCCGGTTTTTTTAGGCTAAATAAGCCTGTGCGGGATTTTGGTCGGAGCGACTGGATTCGAACCAGCGACCTTCTCGTCCCGAACGAGACGCGCTACCAAGCTGCGCTACGCTCCGAAGATGGCGCGCATTTTACAGAAAAAGTTTTGCTTCACAAGCGTTTAGCAAAGGCTTTTTTCTGAGGCCAAACACGAGCTTAGCGTGGAAAAGAAAAGAGCTAGAGCTCTTGAACGGTGCGAACCTGATCCTTGTTTACTCTGCCCGGTTTGCCGTCGATTCCTTCAAACTCGTAGAAGCCTGCCTCGTCATCATATTCAGGCTGGTCCAGCGTTTGAATTTCGCGGCCATCGTTGAGCGTGATAACACTGGGACTGGAGCAGCCGGTAAGGAGTGCCATCCCTACCAGAACTGCCAGTACGGAACCGGTGACTGCGCGCATAATAATTCTCCTCTGTAGTTGCGTCTGTGACGGCAGCGTACGAGGCTAAGTTCCCGCCGAAGGCGCCTGCTTAAAAAGCAGCTCGGGTGAGTTCAAATTGGCCAGGCGCGAATCGTCTATATCGAGATCAAGTGCTCGCGCTTGCAATGCCAGCAAAATCTTTAGGTTACTTCGCTCCCCGTTCTGCCAAGCGTGCTCGATGGCGGGAGCGAGACTGACAGGTATGATGCAGAACAAGGGCTCCCATTGGGCGCCTAGTCGGGCCATCAGCGGCGTCTCAGGCTCTAGCTTTGCCGTAGCGTACAGTTGTATAAGCAGTGCTTCGTCGACCAGAGGTGCGTCGCAGGGCAGCACCATGAGCCACGGATGCCTGGCTGCTGCCAGGCCCGCTCGTATGCCTGCAAGTGGCCCTTGAAAATCCGCGACGTCGTCACCAACCAGTCGGTCGGCAAACGCTGCGTATTGTGTCTGGTTGCGATTGCACGAGATCAGGAGGTCATCCGTAAGGGGGCGGGCGATGCTCTGCGGCCACGCTACAAGCGGCTTCCCATGCCACTCCACGAGTCCCTTGTCCCGTCCGCCCATGCGTTGTCCGCGCCCGCCCGCCAGTAGCAGGATCGAACAATTCGCCAGCCAGCTCTGAGCCATCAAATACTCCTTTGTCAGCCGGTCTATAACACCCGGGTGCTCGGTCGATTAATTGAAAGCCAGGACGAATTATTTTTTGTCAGTCCTGCGCCGTTCTGTTGCGTTGCATTTGCCTGCGGGCAGGGAGTGAATGGTTTCAGGCATTCGGTCAGTGCAGACAACGCATGAAATTCGTTGGAGTGTTCCTGCGGTCATTTCTCTTCCAGCGAGGCCGTACCCTGGAGCCCTGGTTTGCTTTGGCCAGGGCAGACTGGTAACCAGTCAGAGGCCACGCCTAGCTGGTGCATTACGTCGGCCAATGTGGTCGGCTCGGCGCGATGGACAAACTGATTGGGTTTTTCACTGTCTACTTTTCCCGACTTCGCAAATCTGGCTGTGATGTGTCTGATCTTGCCCATAACTAAGGAGAAATAGGATGCAGGAGAGAAACGCCTGGGTCGATTATGCCAAAGCCATTGGGATCATTCTTGTCGTATATGGGCATGTCGCGCGTGGGATCTTCAACGCGGGATTGCCGATGGATCAGGATGAGTACCTGCTGGTAGACAGTGTCATCTACAGCTTCCACATGCCTCTCTTCTTCTTCCTGTCGGGATTGTTTTTTTACGACTCGCTCGTAAAGCGCGGTAAGGCCGGTCTGATCATCAACAAAGTAGACACCATCATCTATCCCTTTATCGTTTGGTCACTTCTGCAGGGGCTGATAGAGGTGGTGTTGTCGAGCTACACGAATGGTGATGTCACGTTAGGGCAGGTATTTTCACTGCTTTGGTCGCCACGGGCGCAGTTCTGGTTTCTGTATGCGCTGTTTCTGGTTTTCGTTGTCTGCTCCTTGGTCTATGCCAGGGCTGACCGTCGCTACTTTTTACCGCTTTTGCTGGTTTTCGGTGTGCTTTACGTGCTCAGTCGAGATCTGGCTGTCGGCAGTGTCGGCAAATTTATCTTTGGTAATGCTGTGTTTTTTGCGCTCGGTATCTGGTTCAACGAGATCAAGGCGTACTTTCTCGCCAGACATGTCCCGCTCACTTTGTTGCTCGGCGCGTCGTTTGTCGCCGGACAATACCTCTTTCACGTGACGTTCGGCTTGAGCTGGGAAGTGGGTGGATGGCCCGTGCTCTCGCTCGCGACTGTTTCGATCTTGTTTGTGGTAGCCCTATCAATGTGGCTCGGTCGGCTTCGCATGGCCTGGCTGCTGTTTATCGGCGCCTCATCAATGACGATTTACCTGATGCATATTCTCGCGGGAAGCGGCATTAGGGTTATCCTCGCCAGCTTCATGGGTATTGATTCCATCGCTGTACACTTAATTGTCGGAACGTTGGTCGGGCTTGCTGCCCCCTTGCTGGCTCAGATGATCATCAAGAAGTACGACCTGTACTTCCTGTTAGCCCCACCGAAATCGTTTTCCGCAACCAGCTTGCGGACGAGGGCAATGGCGCATTGAGCGCGGCGATCGGCAGGCATGACGGCTGGTCTGCCAGCTGCCTCCCGTATCGTTTTTATGCAGGAATCCGAACGGCTCTATGGGCTCTTGGCTGCGAAAGGTAGTTTTGCTCAACCACAGCTGATTCGTTGAATTTTCAGCGAATCGTCTGTTGTCAGCGTTAGCCGATGCGCGTTGTATTCCAGCGTAACTACCTCTCCGGGTCGAACAGTACGAGCCGTCGCGGCTTTGCTTTTTTGGCGCGCCTGATCGAGTAGCTCCGGGCTCGCCTGCTCCCCAACAAATGTCTGAACTAAAGAAGCGTCGCATTGACTCGCGCTGCCTCCAGTTGCCTGCGCTGTGATGGGCGATGGCTGACAGCCAATCAGAATGCTGCAGCATGCTATCAATGCGGCAGGCCGGACGGGGTTCATAAGCGTTCTCCTTCTGTTCAATCGTTCAAATCGATCTGGGTCCGCATGTTGAGTCTGCTGATGGCTAAACCATAGCGGACAAGGGAACTGGCGGAACAGCTGCCCCGTCTTACCGTTGAGGGCACATTGCGCACCGCACTGGGCCGCCAAATAAAAAAAGGAACTCCGCCATGTTTAATTCCTCCGTGATGAAGCGTGTAGCCATTCTCTTGGCAGCGATGCATTTCATGCTGTTCGCTCAGATACCACTGGCCCAGGCGACGATGATTGGTAGCCCAGAAGTAATTGTCGAACAACAGCAGCAGGTGGATCGCCAGCAATTGCTGACAATGCTTGAGAACGAAGATGTTCAGAAGAAACTGGTGTCGATGGGCGTTGAGCAAGATCAGGTTGAACAGCGCATCAACAGCCTGACACCAGCAGAACTTGCGCAATTCAATCAACAGTTGGATCAAGCGCCGGCCGGTGCTGGAGTCGTTGGGATCATCGTGCTGTTTCTCGTCATTTTCATAGTGACCGATCTGCTCTGTGCCACCAACATCTTCAACTTCGTCAACTGTATCAACCGTTGATGGCGCGATTGATACTGCTGTTTGCGGTAATCCTCCTCGGGGCGTGTGCGCGAACGCCAATCGTCCCGGTTGGAGCTTCAGGACTTCCTGAGCGGGTTGAACTGGATGAAGTTCCATTCTTCCCGCAGGAAGACTATCAATGCGGGCCGGCAGCGCTTGCCACTATGCTTACCCAGCGTGGCGTCGCTACTGAGCCGCAACAGCTTGTGGAGCGGGTATATCTTCCGCAGCGCAAAGGTAGCCTGCAGGTCGAAATGGTTGCGGCTGCTAGATCTCACGAGTTGCTGGTCTACCCACTGGAGCCACAACTGCAAGCGGTGCTTACGGAAGTCGCAGCGGGAAATCCCGTTCTGGTGCTGCAGAATCTCGCTTTTGATCGCTGGCCTCAGTGGCATTTCGCGGTTGTGGTGGGGTATGACCTGGCCGCGCAGACCATTGTGCTGCGCTCTGGGACTACACGGCGCTGGACCGGAAGTTTTAGCCAGTTCGAGAGAAGCTGGGCGAAGGGCAGTCGATGGGCCGTGGTGACCGTCGCGCCTGACCAGTTGCCACGTACTGCTCGGGAAACTGTATGGCTAAAGGCTGCAAATGACCTAGAGCAGACGGGGCATGTCGGTGCAGCTCGGGCCGCTTATGAAACGGCTGCGCAACGGTGGTCCACGGGCTTGTCTTGGTTCGTGCTGGCGAACGCTCGGTATGCGGTAGGCGAGGAGGACGCAGCGGAGCTAGCCCTGCGAACCAGTGTGCAGCTGGACAATTCATTCGCACCTGGCTGGTTTAATCTTTCGCATGTATTGGCGGAGCGGGGATGCCCTGTGCATGCATCTGCAGCCCGCGCTTGTGCGGTTCGATTGGCGCCGAAGGATGCACGATTCCGGGTGGCGTTGCCCCCGGGGTCCAAAGAGCGCGGCGCCTGTGAAGCGCCGCCCGCATGTCCTGTGCGATGAAGCCTCAAAAGCCCATTCTGTCGCGCAGGCTGTAATAGAGGGCGCCGAGAGCGCTCAATGGCGCGCTGAATGTCTGTCCACCAGGAAAGGGGTAATGCGGCAAGCTGGCAAAGGCATCAAAGCGCTCGGCCTGTCCTCGTAGCGCTTCGGCTATAACTTTTCCTGCTACATGGGTGTAGGTCACACCATGTCCGCTGCAACCTTGGGAATAGTAGATGTTGTCTCCAAGCCGGCCGACCTGCGGCAGGCGCGATAGCGTCATCAAGAAGTTGCCTGTCCATGCGAACTCTGTCTTGACGTCTCGCAGTTGTGGGAAAGTCTTGAGCATTTTCGGTCGGACTATCGAATCGATATCGGCCGGGTCGCGAGCGCCGTAGACCACTCCGCCGCCATAGATCAATCGCTTATCCGCAGACAGGCGAAAGTAGTCAAGTAGGTAGTTGCAGTCTTCCACGCAGTAGTCTTGGGGAAGGAGGGCTGCAGCTAGCTCAGAGTCGAGTGGCTCAGTAGCAATAACCTGAGTGCCGCAGGGCATGGATTTGGCTGCCAGTTCCGGAACCAGTCCTCCAAGGTAGGCATTTCCCGCAACAACAACGAACTTCGCGGATACCTGGCCGTGCTGCGTATGGGTCCGCGGACTGCTTCCTCGATCAATGCGGACCGCAGGGGATTGTTCGTAGATGACACCGCCGAGCGATTCGACGGCCGCAGCTTCACCTAGTGCAAGGTTGAGCGGGTGGATGTGGCCACCGCCGTGGTCCAGCATCCCGCCAGTGTATCGCTCGCACGCTACAACGTTTCTGATCCTGTCATGATCAAGCATCTCGAGTTGATCATAGCCGTAACCCTCCCATAGCGTTTTCTGTGATTCGAGGTGGTGCATCTGCTTGGCATTGAAAGCGGCAAACACGCCTCCGCTTTTCAAGTCGCAGTCGATGCCATAACGCGCCACCCGATCGCGGATGATGTGCCCACCCTCGAACGCCATGGCTCCGATCAACCGAGCAGCTTCCGAGCCGGCGCTGCGCTCGACGGTATCAATATCACGGCTGTAACTATTAACGATCTGGCCGCCATTGCGTCCCGACGCCCCAAAACCAACCTTGGCGGCCTCGAGCACGACAACCCGAAATCCATGCTCAAGAAGGAATAACGCAGTCGACAGTCCGGTATAACCGGCGCCGATCACGCAGACGTCGGTCTCGATATCGCCGCTCAGGTGGTCGCGAGCAGGTGCTGGGTTTGCCGAGGCAGCGTAGTAGGAAGCGGGGTAAGGTGTGTGCGACATACTGGCTGTCCCGTTTAAAATAATTTACGTCGATGCTATCGCGAGAGCGCAGCAGAACGCCATAGCAGCGACAGCCTACTGCCCGCTTATTCAAAAATTACGGATATCAGTAGCTTAGCGAAAAAAAGCGCTTGACTCTCCCGGGCGAATCTCTAGAATGCGCGTCCATCGGAGGCACATAGCTCAGTTGGTTAGAGCACCACCTTGACATGGTGGGGGTCGTTGGTTCGAATCCAATTGTGCCTACCAATTCCGAGAAGGGTCGCGCTTGCGACCCTTTTTTTATGCCTTGCTTGTCAGTGCGGCAGCTTTCTGAAAGCATCCGTGCTCCGTATATCTCCAGTGACTTCGATCCGCCTCGATCAGCTTAGGCTCCTGCCACTGTGCGGCAGGTTATTCGACGGATCGCTTTCCTGGCTCATCCCAACCCACGTGGCCTTTGGTAGGGGTCACCACTAGGAGAGGAGGCGCCATGCCCATCATTACTCTTCCTGACGGTAGTCAGCGTTCATTCGATCATCCCGTTTCCGTCGCTGAGGTCGCTCAGTCAATTGGCGCAGGTCTCGCCAAGGCCACCCTGGCGGGCAAGGTGGACGGTCGATTGGTCGATGCTTGTGATCTGATTGAGCGCGATGCGAGCCTGCAGATCATCACTCCGAAGGATGACGAGGGGCTGGAGATCATTCGTCACTCATGCGCACATCTGGTTGGGCATGCAGTCAAGCAGCTCTATCCTGCTGCAAAGATGGTTATTGGCCCGGTCATCGCCGAGGGCTTCTATTACGATATCGCTTTCGAGCGGCCGTTCACGCCCGACGACATGGCTGCAATCGAGCAGCGTATGAAGGAGCTGATCGACACTGACTACGACGTGATCAAGAAGGTTACGCCGCGTGAAGAAGTGATCAATGTTTTCCAGTCGCGCGGCGAGGACTACAAGCTGCGCCTGGTAGAGGACATGCCCGACGAGCAGGCAATGGGTTTGTATTACCACGAAGAATACGTCGACATGTGTCGTGGTCCTCATGTGCCTAACACCCGTTTCCTCAAATCATTCAAGCTGACCAAGCTGTCCGGCGCCTATTGGCGTGGCGATGCGAAGAACGAACAGCTCCAGCGCGTTTATGGCACCGCATGGGCGGACAAGAAGCAGCTCGCGGCCTACATTCAGCGCATTGAAGAGGCTGAAAAGCGGGATCATCGCAAGATTGGCAAACGTCTTGATCTCTTCCATACGCAGGAAGAGGCCCCTGGCATGGTGTTTTGGCACCCGAATGGCTGGACCATCTATCAAGTGCTCGAGCAGTACATGCGCGGCGTGCAGCGTGTGAACGGCTACCAGGAGATCAAAACACCGCAAGTTGTGGATCGCAGCCTGTGGGAGAGGTCCGGGCACTGGGGCAACTACGCTGAAAACATGTTTACCACTGAGTCGGAAAGCCGCGATTACGCGATCAAGCCGATGAACTGCCCCTGCCACGTTCAGGTGTTCAATCAGGGGCTCAAGAGTTACCGTGAATTGCCGCTGCGTCTTGCTGAGTTTGGCTCCTGCCATCGCAATGAGCCCTCCGGTGCGCTGCACGGGATCATGCGCGTTCGTGGTTTTACCCAGGATGACGCGCACATCTTCTGTACTGAAGAGCAGGTCAGTGTCGAGGCAGCTGATTTCATCAAGCTGACCATGCAGGTCTATGCTGATTTCGGCTTCAGTGATATCAAGCTAAAGCTGTCAACGCGCCCTGAGAAGCGTGTCGGAGACGATGCGTTCTGGGATCGCGCCGAAGCTGCGTTGGCGGGTGCGCTGGACGCAGCGGGTTTGCCTTGGGAGTATTTGCCGGGTGAGGGCGCGTTCTACGGCCCGAAGATCGAGTTTACGTTGCTCGACTGCCTAGGGCGTTCCTGGCAGTGCGGCACCTTGCAGTACGATCCGAACATGCCTCAGCGTCTCGATGCGAGCTATGTCGCGGAGGATAACAGCCGAAAGACGCCGGTCATGCTTCATCGCGCGATTCTAGGTTCGTTCGAGCGCTTCATCGGTATCTTGATCGAGCACTATGAGGGTGCTTTCCCGGCCTGGCTGGCTCCGACGCAAGCTGTGGTGATGAATATCACTGACAAGCAGGCGGATTTCGCTCTTGAAGTGGAGAAAACACTCAGTCAAAGCGGCTTCCGTGCCAAGTCCGACTTGAGAAACGAAAAGATCGGCTTTAAAATCCGCGAGCATACCTTGCTCAAGGTTCCCTATCTCTTGGTTATTGGAGACAGGGAAGTAGAGACACGAGCCGTTGCTGTGCGCACCCGTGAAGGCGTTGATCTGGGCTCCATGCCCTTGGATGACTTCACGCAGTTGCTGGCACAAGCGGTTTCCCGGCGTGGTCGCCAAGAATTGGAGTAATGACTATTAAGCGTGAAATGAGACAGGATAAACGAGCTGCACCCAAGGCCCCGATCAACGAGAATATCTCGGCTCGTGAGGTCCGTTTGATTGGTGCTGATGGCGAGCAGGTTGGCATCGTCTCGATTGATGAAGCGCTTCGTATAGCTGAAGAAGCCAAATTGGATCTGGTGGAAATTTCCGCCGATGCCGTTCCTCCTGTATGTCGGATCATGGATTACGGCAAGCACCTCTTTGAAAAGAAGAAGCAGGTCGCTGCAGCGAAGAAGAACCAGAAGCAGATCCAAGTTAAAGAAGTAAAGTTTCGTCCAGGGACGGAAGAGGGCGACTACCAGGTCAAGCTACGCAACCTGGTACGTTTCCTGAGTGACGGGGACAGGGCCAAGGTTTCGTTGAGATTCCGCGGTCGTGAGATGGCGCATCAGGAGCTGGGGATGGAATTGTTGAAGCGGGTCGAAGGTGACCTAGCTGAATACGGTTCGGTCGAACAGCATCCAAAGATGGAAGGACGCCAGCTGATCATGGTCATCGCTCCCAAGAAGAAGAAGTAACCACCAGGGCACTGGCAGGCCTTGCGGTTATTTGAAATCACCCACACTGTGGAGTACCGAACATGCCAAAGATGAAGACTAAAAGTGGCGCTGCGAAGCGCTTCAAAAAGACGGCGAATGGCTATAAGCACAAGCACGCTTTCAAGAGCCACATCCTGACCAAAATGTCTACCAAGCGTAAGCGTCAGCTGCGTGGTACATCTCTGATGCACCCGTCTGACAACGCAAAAGTAGAGCGCATGCTGCGCGTTCGTTAATTCGGTCAAGACTCAGAGGAATAACTCATGGCTCGTGTTAAGCGTGGCGTCGTCGCTCGTCGCCGTCACAAGAAAATTCTGAAACTCGCCAAAGGCTACTACGGCGCTCGTTCGCGTGTGTTCCGTGTTGCCAAGCAGGCGGTGATCAAGGCTGGCCAATATGCCTACCGTGACCGTCGTCAGCGGAAGCGTCAGTTCCGCGCTCTTTGGATCGCTCGTATCAACGCCGGTGCTCGTGTAAACGGTCTGTCCTACAGCCGTTTCATTGCTGGCCTGAAAAAAGCGGCTATCGAGATCGACCGTAAGGTTCTGGCCGAGTTGGCAGTGAACGAAAAAGCAGCTTTTGCTGCCATTGTCGAAAAAGCTAAAGCTTCTCTGGCCTAAGCCCATCGACAATCGAATCTTCGGATTCGTGGCGTCACCGATAGGGGAAGAGCCTTGTGCTCTTCCCCTATTTCGTATCTGAAGGGGCATTTGCAAAAATGCACCTCGCGTAAAGCCTGAGTGCTGATCGTCTGGTGCGGTTCTGCAAGAACCTCTGGAGGTTGTACATGGAAAACCTGGATGCACTGGTCTCGCAAGCGCTTGAGGCTGTGCAACATAGTCAAGACATTACCGCCCTGGAGCAGATCCGGGTTCAGTATCTCGGCAAGAAAGGCGAGCTGACTCAGGTCATGCAGACCCTGGGTAAATTGTCCGCGGAAGAGCGCCCAAAGGCCGGTGCGCTCATCAACGCAGCGAAGAGCCGTGTTCAGGATGAGTTAAATGCCAAGAAGGCTGGACTTGAGCAAGCTGCCCTGAGCGCCAAGCTCGCTGCTGAGCGGATCGATGTGACATTACCCGGCCGTGGAGAGGTCTCCGGCGGGCTGCATCCGGTGACGCGTACGCTAGAGCGGATCGAACAGTTCTTCAGTCATATTGGCTACAGTGTTGCCGAGGGGCCGGAGGTCGAAGACGACTACCACAACTTTGAAGCGCTCAATATCCCTGGCCATCACCCAGCGCGGGCGATGCATGACACCTTTTACTTCAACGCCAGCATGCTGTTGCGTACCCATACCTCGCCAGTTCAGGTCCGCACGATGGAGTCGCAGCAGCCGCCCATTCGTATCGTCTGTCCCGGGCGTGTCTACCGATGCGACTCGGATATCACTCATTCGCCTATGTTCCACCAAGTCGAGGGCTTGCTCGTCGATGAGGGCATCAGCTTTGCGGACCTAAAGGGCACAATCGAGCAGTTTTTGCGAGTGTTTTTTGAGAAACCGTTGGGGGTCCGTTTTCGGCCGTCGTTCTTCCCCTTCACCGAGCCGTCGGCTGAAGTGGACATGCAATGCGTGATGTGCAGCGGTAAAGGTTGTCGCGTCTGCAAGCAGACCGGCTGGCTTGAGGTGATGGGCTGCGGCATGGTGCATCCAAATGTGCTGCGCATGTCCGGTATTGATCCAGAAAAGTACCAAGGCTTCGCATTCGGTATGGGAGCCGAGCGGCTTGCCATGTTGCGATATGGCGTCAACGACTTACGCCTGTTCTTCGATAACGACCTGAGGTTTCTGGCGCAATTTCGCTAGGTTCAGAGTCCAGTCAAAGAATCATTAGGAGAGCAGGATGAAATTCAGCGAGCAGTGGTTGCGTACGTGGGTCAATCCGCAGGTTTCCAGTGAGGAACTGGTAGCCCGGCTATCAATGGTGGGCCTCGAAGTTGACGCGGTCGTCCCGGTTGCCGGCGAGTTCAGCGGCGTTGTCGTGGGTGAGGTGGTGACAGCGGAACAGCATCCCGATGCAGACAAGTTGCGGGTGTGCCAGGTCAGTAATGGACGTGAGGTGTTGCAGGTGGTCTGCGGCGCGCCGAACGTTCGCGCTGGTCTGAAGGTCCCCTTCGCGATGATTGGCGCCCAACTGCCGGGCGACTTCAAAATTAAGAAAGCGAAGCTTCGTGGCGTCGAATCCAACGGCATGCTCTGCTCGGAAACCGAATTGCAGATCGGTACCGATGACAGTGGGCTGATGGAGCTAGCTAGCGACGCTCCGATTGGTAGCGATCTGCGATCATATCTCGGTCTGGACGATGCGAGCATCGAGATAGGGCTGACGCCGAACCGTGGGGATTGCCTCTCAATCGCTGGGCTTGCACGCGAAGTTGGCGCGATGTATGACGCAGCAGTAACTGTGGTCGAAATCGCTGCCGTGCCCCCGAGCCATGATGAGGTGCGCCCCGTAGAGGTGCTCGCGCCGAAAGCTTGTCCGCGCTATCTCGGGCGCGTAATTCGTAACGTTGACCTGTCGCGATCTACGCCACTGTGGATGGTCGAGCGGTTGCGTCGCTCCGATATCCGCAGTATTGACGCGGTGGTGGACGTCACCAACTATGTAATGCTCGAGCTCGGCCAGCCGCTGCATGCCTTCGATTTAGCCGAAATCAATGGCGGAATCAGGGTGCGGATGGCAGAGGAGCAGGAAAAGATCGTATTGCTCGACGGGCAGGAAGTAACGTTACGGAGCGATACGCTGGTCATCGCTGACCATCAGCGCGCCCTGGCGATTGCGGGTGTCATGGGCGGTGAGCACAGCGGTGTCAGCGCCTCGACTCAAGATCTGTTCCTTGAGAGCGCCTTTTTCGACACAATTGCGCTCGCCGGCAGGGCTCGCTCCTACGGCTTGCACACCGATGCGTCGCATCGTTACGAGCGCGGGGTTGATTCTCAGTTGGCACGTCGAGCCCTGGAGCGGGCTACTGCGCTATTGTTGGAGGTTGTGGGTGGCAGCGCAGGCCCTGTCATCGAAGCTGCCAGTGAAGTCGATCTTCCGACTGTTCCCCCAATCCTGCTGCGCAAGGATCGAATCGAGCAGATGCTCGGGTTGAGCATGGCGGCCGATCAGGTCGTCTCTCTGTTGTCGGCCCTGGGTCTTGGGGTAGTTGAGCTGAGTCCAGATTCTTGGGAAATCAGCGTGCCCAGTCACCGATTCGACATCAGTCTCGAGGTGGATCTGATCGAGGAGTTGGGGCGCCTGTATGGCTACGATCGCTTGCCGGTTCGCTACCCCCAGGCACGTCTCGCGCCGGAGGCCAGCCCTGAATCGCTCGCTGGACTGCCCGCCTTGCGCCGGTTGCTAGTCGCTCGTGGCTACCAGGAAGCAATCACATACAGCTTTATCGATCCGAAAATGTTCGAGCTGTTCAGCCCTGGTGTCGAGCCGCTGCAGCTGGCCAACCCGATTTCCTCGGACATGGCGGCGATGCGTGCCACGCTTTGGCCGGGGTTGATCAAGGCGCTGCAGTACAACCTCAATCGTCAGCAAACGCGCATACGGCTGTTCGAAAGCGGGCTGCGTTTCGTTGGCCAGCTGGGCGCGTTGATGCAGGAGCCGATGCTGGCGGGCGCCATTACTGGGAGCCGCCTGCCAGAGGCCTGGAGCAACGAACGAGCAGCCGCAGACTTCTATGACATGAAAGCCGACGTCGAGGCCTTGCTTGGTTTTGCCGGCGATGCTGTCTCGTATGGGTTTGTCGCTGCTGAACATCCAGCCCTGCACCCCGGTCAGACGGCTCGAATCGAGCGGGATGGGCGCTTGGTTGGTTATATCGGGAGTCTTCATCCGGAATTGGCTGCGACGCTGGGAATCGATCAGCCGGTCTATCTGTTCGAGCTGCTCGTATCTGAGATCAGTGAAGGCCGACTGCCGCGCTTCAGTGAACTGTCTCGCTTCCCTGAGGTGCGCCGTGATCTGGCCATCTTGGTGGCGCGTGATATCCCGGCTGACGACGTGTTGCTATGCATTCGCGGCGCGGCAGGCGAGAACCTGACGGACCTCAAGCTATTTGATGTGTACCAAGGTAAAGGTATTGATCCTCTTAGCAAAAGTGTGGCAGTCGGCTTGACCTGGCAACACCCTTCGCGCACTCTAAACGACGATGAGGTGAGTGGTGCTATGCAGCAAATCCTCTCCTCCCTGGAAGAAAGGTTCAACGCCACGTTAAGGAAATAGCGTATGGGGGCTCTGACGAAAGCTGAAATGGCGGAACGTCTATATGAAGAGCTAGGCTTGAATAAGCGCGAGGCCAAGGAACTGGTCGAACTGTTTTTCGAGGAAATCCGACAGGCGCTCGAGCATAACGAGCAGGTGAAGTTGTCCGGTTTCGGCAACTTCGACCTTCGCGACAAGCGACAGCGCCCAGGGCGCAACCCGAAAACCGGTGAGGAAATTCCGATCACGGCGCGTCGGGTCGTGACATTCCGGCCAGGGCAAAAACTTAAAGCCAGAGTCGAAGCCTATGCTGGAACCAAGTCATAACGACGAATTGCCAACGATACCTGGCAAGCGCTACTTCACCATCGGTGAAGTTAGCGAGCTGTGCGCTGTAAAACCGCACGTGTTGCGCTATTGGGAGCAGGAGTTTCCTCAGCTGAACCCTGTGAAGCGTCGTGGTAATCGACGCTATTATCAGCGCCAGGACGTGCTTATGATCCGGCAGATTCGCTCGTTGCTTTACGAGCAGGGTTTTACGATTGGTGGGGCTCGCCAGCGGATGTCAGGTGATGAGGCGCGTGAGGATACGACCCAATATAAGCAGCTTATTCGGCAGATGATCACCGAGCTTGAGGATGTGCTTCAGGTGCTTAAGAATTAAATGCCTAGCATAAAAACTTTCACATATTCAGTCGCTTAGTGTATAGTTCGATTCGCTTTCAGCAGAGCTAAAAGCATTGTCGGGGCGTAGCGCAGCCTGGTAGCGCACTTGCATGGGGTGCAAGGGGTCGAGTGTTCGAATCACTCCGTCCCGACCAAAAAACCCTAGAAAATCCAAGCACTTACGGGTGCTTGGATTTTTTTATGCTCGTCGTTTTTCTGTCTTGGGCTGATTTCCGGTATTTTGGTCACCGTTGGGTCACCGTTAGATCATTTGTGCGTGTTCGAACTGGTGGATTCCATTGCCGAGATGCTTTCGTGTTGTGAAAGTCCTCTGTTTCGTGCCTGTGTGGCATATGACAGAGGGGTAGTGTTTTGAGAATTATTCGTTTGAGGGGTGTGGTTAGCTCCACCGGTTTGGCGAGATCTACAATCTACAAGCTCATCAGTTTGGGGGAGTTTCCCAAACCTGTCCCTCTGGTTGGGCGTAGCGTCGGTTGGATTGAAAGCGAGGTGCACGACTGGATCCTGGCCAGGATTCAGGAGCGCGACCTGACTGAGGGAACTGCTTCGCGTCCCACCGGCCTCTGAGTGTCGCCAGCTAGAACGGACCATCTGCGCAATGGCTGGCTACGGCTGGTCATGGCGCTTATGCCGCGTGGAGAGGTCTGCATTCTCAGCTAACTCTCCCAAAATGTGATCTGGCAAATCCCCTGGCAGGCTTGGCAATATTGCTCGCCATTGCTTGGTTTCGTCGGGGTGGTCTTCTTGGGGGTGAGCTGCTCTCTAGTGATATAGCTAATAGCTACCGACTATCATTATCTATATTTCAATAGTTTATACCATGGCATTGCTGCACAGTACCTACCCACTGCCCAGTCAGGGATAGTCCATCGTAAAAAATCACTAGACCACCTTCTGGTATGCCTTAAACAACGAGGGATACCACCATGAACAATCGCAAGACCTACACCCACCTCCCCCAATCTGACATTGCTCTCCAGATCGAGCGACTTGTCCAGGTCATCGAAGACTCTGACTCACCGGCATACCGAATCAAGCAGACTCGTACGGGTTACGAGCGTGTCGAAGAGACCAGGCTCTCCCGGTACTTGACGCACATCAAGCAGATGGTCGACCTGTTCGATGATCGTGTGCCCTACGACTACAGCGAGCACCTGCAAGCGTTCAGGGCTGCATGTCAGGACATCGGGCTGGAGCGTCACCCTAATGGCCCGGTCTGCCTGAATGAAGGGGGCACTGCCTACCTGGATCATCATCGCAGCATGAACGTCTTGGTCGCCCGGATCCGTCAACTGACTCGTGAACGGTGGTATCGCCGCAAGACAGATGACCACCGCTATCAGGCCAGGAAGCAGGAGATCCAAGTCTGCGACTACGCCGATGCCTTATGTGAGCTCTATTCGCGTATCACCATCGTCAGGGTCGACTTCCATTACCGTGCTGCGGCGCAGGCTAGGCTACGTGCCGAGCACGTATTCGATGACCTGGATGATCTGATCTACGAGCACAGACGGAACCCGATCTTCGAGCATCTCATCGGCCACATTTACTCGGTCGAGCAAGGTGATCACCACGAGGGCAGGGGCTACCACATCCATGCTGCTTACTTCTTCAATGGCAACGAGGTGCGTGGCGATGTCTACAAGACCATCCAGCTAGGCGAGTTGTGGGAAGACATCACCCGTGGCCAGGGCTATTCGCATAGCTGTAACCATGACAAGGAGCAGCATGGAGACGAGTGTGGTATCGGTCGCATCAAGAGGAATGATCGAGGGATTCGGCGCCATGTACACAAGGTGGTGAAGTATCTCGTCAAGGATGCTCAGCATCTGCGCTTGAGGCCCGAGGGAGCTCGATGCCTAAGGACGGGAATGCTCCGATAGTCGAACATCATGGGCGAGGATGGTGTGTCTCAATACCGCATCCATCGTTTGAACGGAAGATCTGTCCACTTTGGTTACATGCCAAAAGTGGACAGGTCGCCATGGCAGGAACGCCTCGCTATGGTCGAGCGATCACCTACCCGGAGGTTTGCCATGTTCACTTTGCTGATCTCGCCTCATGATGTCCTGGCCCTTGTCTGTCTTGTAGCGATCTTGCTCGGACTGGCCAGGCTGGCCTATGGCGGTGCAGTCCAGTGAGCGTCCGGACTTCGATATCGCGGCGGTATCGATCCTGCTAGTCAGGTTGCTCATCGTGAACAGCCTGTCAGACTGCATCTGCTGGGGTTGCTGGGGGCGCTGCTGACTCAGCCCCACAGGTTGTTGCAGATCCGCTGCACAGCCGCGTTGGCCGCTCGGCGATCAAATCCTTCGGGGTCGAAACAGCCACCGGCCCATTCCAGTGCGTTTCGGCCTTCCTCGCTGGCCGGTTGCTGGATCAGTGCCAGAAAATCCAGATAACCCGGCACACCGCCTACATCCTCAGGAGGGCAGGCGCGGGCGCCATCCAGCACCTCGCACCAGGTGCCCGTGAAGTCGCAGGGCTCGATAGTCTCCACGGCGATCACATGCTGCCAGCTATCGCCAAAGTCGTAGAGATAGCGCAGCCGGTCTGCCTCCTTGAAGACACGACGCAGTTTAGTTTTTCGGTCATCCAGCACGTCGTCGTACTGGTACATCAGCTCGGCATCCAGCGGCATATAGGTGTTCAAGCCATTACTGAACTCATGCAAATGGCAGCTGTGCCAGCCAAAGGCCGCCTGAATGAAGTGGTGCAGTTTGCGTAGGGTGCAGTCGCCGCTCACCCTGATGCGCCGCCAGATCGGCGGATCGAGCTGCAACGGCTCTAGCTGGATATGTAGGGTGTAGAGCAGGGGGTGGGCGGCCATACGGGCTCCATCTTTCAGTGATAAAGCCAGGGCTTCAATTCATCGAGGTTGGCTACGACAATCTGCTGAGCTTCCGCCTTGGCATGCACCTTGGTCGGGTCGATCTGGTAGCGCTGCAACACGTATTGCACCAGCGCGCCACGGGTCTCGATCAGTAGCTGACCGTTCTGCATGCCATAGTCTGCCTCGATAATGGCGCGCTGCTCGGGCTTCAGGCGCACGTCTGGCTCGATAACCACCGCAAGCTCGGTATTCCACCCGCTATCTAAGTCTCTGCTGTGCTCCGACTGGTCATCCATAAGCCCAGGCTCACCGCGGAAACGGCTGAGCACAAAGTCCCGGTAATCCCCGTTCTTCTCGCAGTAAGCGCGTACATGCCAACGCATGCCTGTGTAGATCAGGGTATGCGGGGCGATCAACCTGGTCTCAACGTCCGGGGTACTGAAAGACACATACTCGCACTCCAGTCGCAGCCCTTCTCGACAGGCTTTGAGCAGAGGGCGCAATACCTCCGGGCGTACTGAGCGATCTGGTACGCCCAGCACTTCGGTGTGCGCATAGGCCAAGGCGAGCCCGTCGATATGAGGCGCCCGCTCGTAGTTTTGATTAAGCAGATGCAGGTAGGCGCTGGCGCTGTCGTCAATGAACAGTGGTTTGAAGTGGCGGCTCGGTACATACCCCTTCAAATGCTTGTCGTATTCCAGGTTCTTCGGCGCGTGCTCATTGATGTAGGTGTTGATGTCCTTCGATGCCTGCTGGCGGCTGATGCCGAAGCTCTGCATCAGGTGGCCTGTAGTTAGGCGACCCTCCCACCAGGTCACGGTCTCTATCAGCCGATAGCGCAACGCCAGATCCCAGCGCACGGATTCGATTGCTTGCTTGCGTTTCATGGCTTCTCCATCTGCTCGAAAACTTTACCTGTACGGGCAAACACTCTAGATACGTCTAGTCACGCTACATATCTTGATTGGCACAAGCAAGCCGGCAGTTCTGGCTAACCCGAGAAGTGCAATCAAGGAGTAGTGAAATGGCATTGATCAACTGTATCGAGTGCGACCGTATGGCCAGCGACCAAGCGGCTGCATGTCCGCATTGTGGCGCACCCATCGCTAAGCAGATTGCCGCCGTTCAAATGCATCCTGTCCAAACCGTTAGCCGCAACGTCGGCTTTTGGCTGGGCGTTGGGATTTTCCTTTTCCCGGTCATTTTTGTTTGGTTCCTGCTGCGCCAAGGGCATAGCACTACCAGCCGGGTAGTTGGCTTTGCATGGTTGGCACTGATGCTGGTTGCGATGGCTTCGGGGGAGCGTCCGTCCGGCAGGGCTGTTATGTCCTCTGCTAACCAGAGTCAGCCAGCAAGAGTGGCTGCACCGGTCGATCCATTTATTGAAGTCACTGCTCAGCAACTGGCCCAGGCCTATGACCGAAACACGGTTGCGGCCGATCAGCAGTTCAAAGGTAAGCGCTTCAAAGTCACAGGCATGGTGGAGTCGATCAACACGGATATGTTCGGCAACCCGTACGTCACGCTGCGTGGCGGAGTAAACCAGTTCATGGAACCTCAATTTGAGCTCGATGACGCCCATGCCAGCTATGCAGCCGGATTGCAGAGCGGTATGCGCATTAGTCTGATCTGCACCGGGCGCGGCGATGTGGCCAAGACCCCCATGTCCAAGGACTGCGCTCCCGCCAACTGAGTCTTCAGCGTGATTTCACTGGGCAGATAAATCCGTCTTAATCCTGCTCAATCAGCTAAGATCTGTGCTTCCTATTCGATATGGATCTGGAAATGACCGATCGGTGGTTGAGCGTAGAGGAAATTGGCGAACACTTGGGCGTGAGTAAGGACACTGTCTATGCATGGATCGCAAAGCGGCACATGCCCGCGCACAAGGTGGGGCGGCTCTGGAAGTTCCAGAAGGCTGAGGTTGACGCGTGGGTTAAAGCTGGCGGTGCCAGTGATGACGGTGCCTCGGAGCCGGCGCATGGCTGATCCATATCGCTTGTCATTCACCACAGGTGGACTCTTCATTCAGGAATCACCGCATGTGGCTGAGCTTTTCCTCATGAAGCGTGACTGGCAAGAGGCTCGTGATCAGGTTCGTGAGATGAACCTGCTGCAGGTACGTACTGCAGCAGCTGCCACGCGTATTAGTAAAGAGATTGTCGCCCGATTGGAGCACCTGGATGTAGGTGAGCTTGAGGCCTTGGTTGAGGGGAATAGGAAAGATCAGGGATACCTTCTCTGGGCTGCCTGTTCCCGGCGCTACACCTTTATCCGCGAGTTCGCGATGGAGGTGCTTCGTGAGCATCTACTGATGAGGCGGCGCGTCCTATCCTCGGTCGACTTCGACGCATTCTGGAGCAGGAAGGCTCTATGGCACGTTGAGCTAGATCAGATCGCTGAGTCGACGCAAAAAAAGCTCAAACAGAACCTCTTTCGGATGTTACGAGAGGCGGATCTGATTGGTGATTCGCTACAAATTCAGCCGGCCCTATTGTCGCCGGCGTTGGCCCAGCTGCTGGCCAAAAGGGGTAAGGAAGAATTGCTGATCTACCCCGTAACTGATCAGGAGATTACGCGTTGGCTTCAATGAACCGGAAAATTAGCGAGCAGCCAATGGCCGTTCGCTTCGATCATTTGCTCGGCGTAATCAGTGGTCAGCGTTTCCTTGAAATGAGAGGGCTGAACAACGATCTGCCCTTTTACGTCTGCGAGTTCAAGGCTGCTGAAGCGGTGGAGATGGAGCGTGTACGCCGGCAGCTGGTAACGCGGCTGGCGAACATGAGCATTCCCTGTCTCCAGGGACGAGGTATCCAGGCTCTGGAAATCAACCTGTATGACTTGTCTATTGAGCTGCTCAAGGCTCGAGAGGGCAGCAGTGAGGACGGCAACCTCTGGGACGACCTTCTTGCCATTGAACAGGAGGTAGAGAAGGAACAGTTGTTGGAGACTCTACAGAACGTCTTGGGCATCGAGGAGTATCTGATCCCCGCTATCGGTGAGCGACTAGCGGCTGCTGAGTACGACGTTTTATTCCTCTCCGGCATCGGTGAGGTGTTCCCCTACATCCGTTCACACAACGTTCTGAACAACCTGCAAAGCACTGCCAAGTTCAAGCCTACGGTTATGTTCTTCCCTGGCGAGTACCGGTACTCGCTGGAGCAGGGGGCTTCTCTGGAGCTGTTTGGCTTGTTGCATGACGACAAGTACTACCGCGCATTTAACATTTTCGAGACTCAGGCCTGAGGAAGCAGTAGATGGAACTCAACGGCATTTTCCTGAACCCCGTCAGCCGTCCTATTGAAGGGGTGATCAAGGCTGATGATGAAGCCAGCCTGTACAACGAGCTGAGCGAATATGTGCTGACCGACGAGGTCGCCAAGCGCCTGGAGCACTTTCTTGACGCTTACACCGACTATCACGGCGCCAATGGCGTGTGGGTGTCTGGCTTCTTCGGGTCGGGTAAATCTCACTTGTTGAAGATGCTGGCGCTTCTGTTGGAAAACCGCCGCGTCGATGGCTCCTCTGCCCTGGATATCTTCCTGCCCAAGATCCACGAGGACGATGCACTGCTGCGCAGCAAGCTCAAGCAGGCTGTCGCCATCCCTTCGAAGAGCATCCTGTTCAACATCGACCAGAAGGCCGACATCATCAGCAAGACGCAGATCGATGCCTTGCTGTCGGTCTTCGTCAAGGTCTTCAACGAGATGTGCGGCTACTTCGGCAAGCAGGGCTACATTGCCCAGTTCGAACGTGATCTCGACAGCCGCGAGCAGTTCGACGCCTTTAAGGACACCTACCAGACCATCGCCAAAAAGCCCTGGGAGCGTGGTCGCGAGCAGGCCCTGCTGGAGTCCGGCAACATTGCCAAGGCCTATGCGCAGATCACCGGTGAAGATCCGACTCTGGCCAAGGGAATCCTCGACAAGTACCGCACCCAGTACAGCGTCTCCATCGAGGACTTCGGCAACCAGGTCAAAGCCTGGCTAGACAAGCAGCCGGCCAATTTCCGCTTGAATTTCTTCGTCGATGAGGTAGGCCAATACATCGCCGAAAACACCAAGCTGATGACCAATCTGCAGACTGTCGCCGAAAGTTTGGCGACTAAGTGCCAGGGGCGGGCCTGGATCATCGTCACCGCCCAAGAGGATATGAACTCCGTGCTCGGTGACATGAGCAAGCAGCAGAGTAACGACTTCACCAAGATCCAGGCTCGCTTTGCCAACCGTCTCAAGCTCACCAGCGCTGACGTGGCTGAGGTGATCCAGAAGCGTCTGCTGACCAAGAACGATAGCGGTGCCGATCTGCTGAAAACTGTCTACGACCAGCAGTTCAACAACTTCAAGACCCTGTTCGAGTTCGCCGATGGCGGTCAGCATTACCAGAACTTCCGAGATCTGGAGCATTTCACCTACTGCTATCCGTTTGTGCCCTATCAGTTCCCGCTGTTCCAGTCGGCCATCCGCGGCATTTCTCTGCACAACGGTTTCGAGGGTAAGGCCAACTCAGTGGGCGAGCGCTCCATGCTCGGTGTCTTCCGCGAGGTGGCCATTGCAATTGATAACGAGCCGGTTGGGCAGCTGGCCACCTTTGATCGAATGTTTGAAGGCATTCGAGGCGCGCTGAAAAGCGCGATCCAGAGTGCAATCAACACTGCCGAGCACCACCTGGGCGACGAGTACGCCGTTCGCGTTCTGAAGGCTCTGTTTCTGGTCAAGTACGTCAAGGAGTTCAAGGCCACCCTGCGCAACCTCAGTGTGCTGATGCTGGAGCGTTTCGGCGAGGACGTGCCTGCCCAACGCAAGAAGCTGGAAGCTGCCCTTAACCTGCTTGAGCAGCAGACCTACATTCAGCGTAACGGCGACCTCTACGAGTACCTCACTGACGAAGAGAAGGACATTGAGGAGGAGATCAAAAACACCGAGGTGGAGTCTGCGGATATCCTCAAGGAGTTGGAGGTCCTACTGTTTGATGGGGTAATCAAGCAGCGCAAGATCCGCTACGAGAACGGCCAGGACTACTCCTATACCCGCAAGATGGATGATCGGGTGCTCAGTCGGGAGCATGAGCTCACCATCCATGTCGTAACACCGCTCAGCGACAACTTCGACAATCTCACCGTGCAGCGCATGCAAAGCATGGGGCGTGATGAGCTGCGTGTCGTGCTGCCTGCCGATGCGCGTTTCATGCAAGACCTGACCATGTACAAGCGCACGGAGACGTACATTCGTCAGAACAGCAGCACTCAACAGGAGGCGGTGAAACGAATCCTAGACTCCAAGAGCTTCCAAAACACCGAGCGCCTTGCGGATATCCAGGAGCGTGCCAAGCAGCTGTTGGCAGGTGCCCAGCTGATCATCAATGCTGCCGACATCGAAGCCCCCAGTACCGATGGTCAGACACGAATTCTGAAAGGTTTCTACCAGCTCATCGAAACCACCTATCCGAACCTGCGCATGCTGCGGGATGTGCCGTTCAGCGAGGCTGATATTGGCAAGTACTTGCGCCAGGGGCAGGACGGACTGCTTGGCAATGATGCCACCAGCCTGAGTGAGCCCGAACAGGAGCTGTTGGCTTTTATCCAGACCAATGCTCGCAGTGGAGTTCGCACAACGGTCAAAAGCTTGCTGGAGCGCTTTGAGCGCAAGAGTTACGGCTGGTACTACGCCGCAATTCTCTGCAACCTCGCCCTGCTTTGCGCTCGAGGCAAGGTAGAGGTGCGTCAGGACAGCAATCCCCTGGAAGGGGATCTGCTGGAGCGCAGCCTGCGCAATACCAATGCCCATGCCACCTTAGTATTGGAGCCGCAGATTGAGTTCAGCGCTTCCCAGGTACGTGCGCTGAAGGATTTCTTCGCGGACTTCTTTGACCAGCCGGCCAGCAGCAATGAAGCCCGCGCTCTGGCGCGTGAAACCATAGATGCCATCAAGGAGCTTGAGATCGATCTGGCTGAGTTGCATGGTCAGAAAGTGCAGTATCCCTTCCTCAGTGCCTTGGACGGTGTGCTGGCGACTCTCAAGGAAATAGCTGCCAAGAATCCAGCTTGGTTCCTGACGGATCTGTCCCGCGCAGAAGATGCGCTGCTAGAAGCCAAAGAGCAGGTCATCGACCCTGTGCAGCGCTTTATGAAAAGCCCGCAGAAAGAGATCTACGATCAGGCTCGTCTGCTGGTGCAAGAGCAGCAAGAGAATTTTGCATACGTCGGCTCGGCGGAAGTTGACGCCATTCGAGCCGTGCTTGCAGATGCAAAGCCCTGGCAAGGCAATCGTCTTCAACAAGCTCGGCAGCAGTTGGAGGCGCTTCAGCTTGCCATTGCCAACCAGCTAGCCAGCGAGCAAAAAACCAGTGAGCAGTTGCTCGACGATCTGGAGCAGCGCCTGCAGGGCGCTGAGGGTTACGCTGCTCTCGACGCGGCGCAGAAACAGCAGCTCTCAGCCCCCTTCGCACAGGCTAAGCAGCAACTGAAAGGGCAGAAGCTCATTGCAGTCATTCGTGACCAGCGCAATCGTTTCGAGGACGAGCAATACCCTCAGCTGTTACTCAAGCTTGATCAGCTGGCTCGTCCGGAGCCGGCCCCTTCTGAGCCGCCTGTGCCATCTAACCGACCCGAGAGCACTAAGGCGCTGGGCACTGACACGCCTGAACAACCGCCGCTGAAAGTGGCGGAGCCTCGCATCGTGCCGGCCCGTCATATCAAAGTTGGCTACTCGAAGCCCTGGTTGACCAGTGAAGCGGAGCTGGACGATTACCTGCAGAAGCAGCGTGAAGCCTGGCTGAAAGAAATCCAGGCCGGCAACCGTGTGCAGATCTGACACTGAATAAATACAACTGGCCCGCCCGATGCGAGGCCAAGTCTAGGGCCGTTCGGTTGAATGGCTGAGTGGGGGATTGATGGATACCAGCAAACTCAAGAAATTTGCTCAATACGCACGTCGCACCTTGCTTGATCAGGTGAGTGGCAAGTTGGACGTGGTACTGGCACCGCAAAGTGCTGCACGTCGTGAGCGGGCCCAGGTAGTGGCTGAGTTGGAAAAACTGATCAGCAACTCCAGTCGCGATAATGTGACAGAGCGTGTTGCCTACACCTGGTTTAACCGCTTCTGTGCCCTGCGCTTCATGGACGTAAATCGCTACACCCGCATCGGCGTAGTGTCTCCAGCTGAGGGGCAGTTTCAACCTGAGATCCTGGCTGAAGCCAAGATGGGGCATATCGACGAAGAGATGGTCCCGAGCCAGATTCGTCAGAAGGTCCTAGATCTTCTGGCGGGTCGTGCACCAAGCACTGACTCACAGGGCGAAGCCTACCGTCTGCTGGTCGTTGCCGCGTGCAACGCTTGGAACCAGTCGATGGATTTTCTGTTCGAGCGCATCGACGACTACACCGAATTGCTGATGCCCGATGATTTGCTTTCGGGCAACTCTATCCTGGCCTACACGCGCGAAGCCATGACGCCTGACGCCTGCAAAGATGTTGAGGTGATCGGCTGGCTGTACCAGTTCTACATCTCCGAGAAGAAGGACGCGGTGTTCGAAGGGTTGAAGAAGAACCAAAAGATCACCCCGGAGAACATCCCGGCTGCTACTCAGCTGTTCACCCCGCACTGGATTGTGCGCTACCTGGTGGATAACTCTCTGGGCCGCCTCTGGCTACTCAACCGCCCGGGTTCTCGGCTGGCAGAGCAGATGGAGTACTACATACCGCCTGACAGGCCAGAAGCCGATTTCCTCAAGATCAACGTCCCAGAGGACATCAAGGTCTGCGACCCAGCGTGCGGCTCCGGCCATATGCTCACCTATGCCTTCGACCTGCTGTATGCGATGTATGAAGAAGAGGGCTATGACCCGGCTGAGATCCCGGAAAAGATCCTCACTCACAACCTCTTCGGCATCGAGCTGGATGAGCGCGCCGGTGAGTTGGCCGCTTTCGCGCTAACCATGAAGGCCCGTGCCCGCCAGCGCCGCTTCTTCAATAAAGGCGTCAAGTCGAACATCTGCGTGCTGGAAAAGGTGAGCTTCAGCCGCGAAGAGCTAGATGAGTACATGACCGCCGTGGGTCGCGACCTGTTCACCCATGGTCTGCGCGAAACGCTGCAGCAGTTCAGCGAGGCCGATAACTTTGGTTCGCTTATTGTGCCCAAGGTCGCCAACGTGGCCGATGTACTGGCCACGCTTGAGAGCAAGGACATGAGCAGCAACCTGTTCCTGGCCGAGACGCACAAAAAAGTGCTGAGTGTTCTGCGCATGGCTGAAGCCCTCAGCCCACGCTATGCAGTGGTTGTGGCCAACCCGCCTTATATGGGGGGCAAGGGCATGAACCCGCGCTTGAGCACTTGGGCCAAAGAGAATTTTCCCAGCAGCAAATCCGACCTGTTTGCGATGTTCATCGAACGCAATCTGGATCTGGCGGTGAAGCGAGGAGCTGTCGCCATGATCACCATGCAAAGTTGGATGTTCCTCTCCTCATTCGAGTCCTTGCGCAGCCGTATCCTGAATCAGCACACCATTCTCTCCATGGCGCACTTGGGGGCGCGAGCTTTCGATAGCATCGGCGGTGAGGTTGTTTCGACCACGGCCTTTGTGCTGGAGAACGCCCACAAGCCCAATTACCGGGGCGCATACATGCGCTTGGTGGATGGCAATTCGGAAGCGGAAAAGATGGAGATGATGGCTAAGGCCATCGCTCAAGGCAGGGCTGCATGATCACGCAGCTGCAACTCAAGAACTTCACTGCCTTCACCGGGCTGGCGATCGACTTCACGCCTGGCATCAACATCGTCATTGGCGAGAACGGCACCGGCAAAACCCAGTTGCTCAAGGCCGTGCTTGCGCTGAGCGGGCCGGAAGCCCAAGGAGAGCAGGCCGATGAGCTGCTGGCCCTCAAGCTGTGCAGACTCTACCACCCACTCGGCGGGCAGGTGGGCGAGCTGCGGCGTGTCGGCACCCGAGGGAAGTCTGTACTCAAGTGCACCTTCGCATCGGGGCAAGCGATCACAGCCAAGTTCTATGGCAACGACTCCGCAGCCAAGGTCACTGCTAGCAGCGGTATTGCGCCAGCACCTGCCATCTTCATCCCGACCAAGGAGGTGTTGTCGCTGGTGCGTGGCCTGACGGCCGAGCAGCCCGATCTGCCCACCATTGAGCGCATTTTCGACGACGGCTACCTGGATCTCGCCCACCAGTTGGTGAGGGAGGGCGCCAACGACCTGAACGCCAAGGTTCAGCTCGACCCGAAGTTCGCCAGCATCGTGCCCCGCCTGGCCAACCTGATCGGTGGTCAATACCTGCTGGAGAACGGTCGTTTCGTGTTCGAGCCGGGCCGCTATGAGGAGAAGGACGCCGCCACGCGGAGCAAGGCCCAGCACGCGCAGATGTACCAGGACAGCAGCGAGTGGAAGTTCGTGCCCGGCACCAAACAGCGCCTGTCCAGCGGCATGACGGCAGAAGGCTTTCGCAAGATCGGCGTGCTGCAACGTCTGCTCAGCAACGGCAGCCTCAGCCCCGGCGCCTCCGGCCCACTGCTGTGGGACGAGCCTGAATCCAATCTCAACCCCAAACTTATGAAGGATCTGGTGCTGGCGCTGCTGGAGCTGGCCCGCAACGGCCAGCAAGTCATTCTCGCCACGCACGACTATGTACTGCTGAAGTGGTTTGACCTGCTGATGGACAAGGGCAAGGGGGATCATGTGGTCTTCCATCGCCTTTACCGCGAAGCAGGCAGTGATGACATCCTGCAGGAAAGCCAGGCGGACTTCAGCATTGTCGGTCGTAGTGCTATCAGCAACACCTTCGCTGAGCTCTACGACGAAGACGTCAAGCGCGCATTGGGGGGCGATTGATGCCGGCATATCGTGCTGAAAAAACTGCTGACTTGGAATTCAACTTTCCAGACCATTTGCAGTGGAGTGAATTGGACCAGCAGGGCAAGAAACTGCCCGTAAACATGAAGTTTGTGGACTTAGTTATCGAGCGTGAAAAAGACATCCTCTTGGTGGAGGTCAAGGATCCATCGCACTCACGGAGTCAGGCTAAGCAGCGTAAGGACTATCTTAAGCGGCTGGCGGATAACTCATTGCTTACGCAGGAGCTGACGCCGAAGGCGCGTGATTCCTACCTTTACTTGCACTTGATGGAGCGGGATCACAAACCGTTTATATACGTCGTTTTGTTGGGGTTGGATGCCTTTGATCCAATCATCCAAAAGGGCGTGATGACGGGGTTCAAGGATCGTTTGTTAGCTGACATTCGGGAAGAGTCATTTGAGGCATGGAAGCGCAAGCACATTGCTGATTGCGTGGTGCTTTCTGTTGAGTCCTGGAACAAGCATTTCTCTGAGTGGCCTGTGCGTCGTGAGCCTCCTATTGCTCGCATTGCTGATGAGGAGGGCGCCCGGTGACCATCCACCTGGTCATGGAGAACGGTGCCAGCGTCCGTTCCACGGCTGAGCTGTGGGAGTGGTTGTTCGCCCGCTCTAGCGGCATGCTGGTGGAGTCTGCCGCGCTGGATATGCACGCCTACATCATCCAGTGCAATGACCGCCAATACGGTGATAGCGGTATCCGCGCCCCCGCAAAAGATAGTTGGGCGCGTGATGTGCTGAGAGTTAAGGGCGGTGTGACCGACTGCGTGATTGGCGAGATTGACGTGCAGGCGCTGCGCCAGTTCCAGAGCAGCTATCGCTCCCCGGCCAAACCGTTCAAATCGGTGCCGGATGGATTTGAAATTGATTTTGGTCGCAAGGTATTGCCGGCGGGAGAGAGAGAATGAGTGATAACCGGAGCAGCGCCCGCAAACAGGACGTTGAGAAATATTTTTTTCGGGCTTCTGCTGTTGACTTTAGATCCATACCTGACAGCCCGATTGCTTATTGGCTGACGCATAGATTCGTTTCGAGTTTTGAAGCCTTCCCAAAACTGGGCGACATACTTTCAACTAGGGAAGGCCTCACTACTGGCAGCAATGCGACATTTCTCCGTCTTTGGTTTGAGGTGCCGACATCCAAAACATCTTTGCCTAGCAACGTAAGGAAGAATGCCAAATGGCAAGCTTACCTCAAGGGCGGAGAATATCGGCGCTGGGCTGGCAACAATGAGTATTTGGTCGACTGGGAAAAAGATGGGGAGGGGATCCTCAACTTCATTGATCAGAAAACAGGCAGAGTAAGATCCCACAACTACAACGGGGAGTGGGCGTTTAAGCCAGGAATAACCTGGTCTAGCGTTTCCGGCGAAGGATTTTCAGTTAGAAATGTCGCTGGCGGCTACATGTTTGATACGACTGGCTCAATGGGGTTCGTTGACCCTGACTCTGACCGACTTGGAGTGGTTGCGTATTTGAATAGTGTTGTGGCTTCGGAGTACATGAAAGTGCTTTCTCCAGCCATTCGTTTTCAGCCTGGGCACGCTCTGAACCTGCCATATAACAAGGCACCTACCTCGGCTGCGAGTGCTATCTCCGCAAGAAACATATCTATCTCGCAGTGTGATTGGGATTCCTACGAAACCTCTTGGGACTTCACCAGTCTCCCGCTGTTGCACCCCGACTACTGCCAGCCCACCCTCAAGACCAGCTACCAAAAGCTCCGCGCTCACTGGCGCGAGATGACGCTGGAGATGCAGCACCTGGAGCAGGAGAACAACCGCATCTTTATCGACGCCTACGGTCTGCAGGATGAGTTTGATGAGAAGGTCGACCTCAGTGAGGTCACGCTCACCTGCAACCCGTACTACCGCTACGGCGGTGACGAGAGCGAGGAGGAGTTGGAAGCGATGCTACTGGCCGACACCATACGCGAGCTGATTAGCTACGCCGTGGGCTGTATGTTCGGTCGCTACAGCCTGGACAAGCCGGGGCTGATCTTGGCCAACCAGGGTGAAACGCTGGCGGACTATCTGGCCCAGGTGCCGCAGCCTACGTTCCCGGCCGATGACGATAACGTGATCCCGCTGCTCGATGGTGACTGGTTCCCCGACGACATCACCCTGCGTTTCCGCCAGTTCCTGCGCTCGGCCTTTGGTGATAAGCATTACGAAGACAACCTGGCCTTTATCGAACAAGCGCTGAACGTCAAGGGCAAGCGAAACTTCAGCCTACGCGACTACTTCCTGAGCGAGTTCTATGCCGACCATGTGAAGCGCTACAAGAAGCGTCCCATCTACTGGCTGTTCAGCAGCCCCAAGGGCACCTTCAGCGCATTGGTCTACCTGCACCGTTACCGTCCGGACACCGTCAGCGTAGTGCTCAGCTACCTGCGCGATTTCCGCAAGAAGCTCGCCTCGCGTCTGGATTATCTGCAGCAGGTAGCTATCAACCCATCTGCCAGTCAAAGCGAAAAGACGAAGGCCAGCAAGGAAGCCGATACCATCAAAAAACAGCTTATTGAGCTGGATGATTACGAGCGCGATACGCTTTATCCGCTGGCGACAGAGCAGGTCGAGCTGGATCTGGACGATGGCGTTAAGGTCAACTACCTCAAGCTGGGCGCAGCCCTGAAGAAGATCGTCGGGTTAGACGCCAAGGGTGAGGACTGATCCGTACATGAGTAACCTCAAGATTACCCAGGCGCTGACGAACCTATTTGAGAAGCAGCGTATTGTCTTTTGGTACGACAACCGTCTGGAGTTTCGTGCAGATTTCGAATCGCTAGAGCTGCCGGGTGTCGAGAAAGTCGAGCTGGCCAACAACGAGTTCGGTGTTAAGTACCGCATCCTGCGCGAGCAGCCCGAGCAGAAGTTTCTGCTTTATCGCGAAGGTGCCGAGCCGGCCTATCTGGAGAACTGGTTACTTGATGTGCAACTGGCTAGCGGCAACACCTTCCGTACGGATCAGCTTGCCCTTTGGCTGGCTGAGCTGGAGTTAGGGCCTGACTGTTATCCGGTGCTGGAGGAGCATGCAGCATTCTTCGCTGCGGCCAAGCGGCGCGAACAGTTGCGTAAACTGCTGCAGTCGGGCGACTCGCACAGTATGCTGCGCTTCAAAATGCTCGCCGTGTGTACAGGCTCCGAGCCACGATTGGATGTGATTCTTGAAGAGCTGCTGGCTGAGCTCGCCAATGCTGAAGTCACACGCATCAAGCTTATTGAAACAAGTGGCTTGGATAGCTTCCTCTGGGAGCAGATGAAGCGCGCCTACGGCTATGTTTCGGAGCAGCCGGGATTGCACGATTTCGTGATCGAGCTGTTCAAGGCCTGCTTCATGATGGGCACGGATCCTGAGTACAAGGCACGTTTGTCAGCTGAGTCCCTTGTTTTTCTCCGGCGCTGGAAGGACAGTCGTTCTCATGAGAGCAGCTTCGAACTACTCTCTGCGCAGTGTGCTGAGGTGCTACAGATTGGTGACAAGCTGCATAAGCTCGATTATCGAGCCCTCCTGGATCTTGATTACTTTGAGCTGATAGACCGCAAGATCCTCAGTGAGCTGGTTCGCGAGACTGTTGCCCGAACGGCGACTGCTGCCGATGTCGAGCAATCTGTGCGTCAACGGCGCCAGAGCCATTGGTTCAGCCATTTCGAGGATGTCTATCTGGCTCTGGATCATGCTGCGCAGTTCTTGCAGACGTTGGATGCAGCCAAGCTGGAAATGGCCTCCTTGGCCGATGGTGTGGAGAAGTACGCGAAGAGCTGGTATCGGCTAGATCAGCTGTATCGCAAATTCGTCCATCACGCGCGCAAGTCTGGCCAGGCCTCCTTGCTGGAGGAGCTCAGCGCTCAGATCGAAAACCAGTACACCAACAACTATCTGGCTCGTCTCAATGATCGTTGGCAGCAGTTTGTGGACTCTGCTCCGAGCTGGACGGCTGCTCCGATCATGCTGCAGCGGAATTTCTTCAGCCGCTGTGTAAAGCCCTTCCTGGAGCGCAAGACTAAGGTCTGCGTGCTGATCTCGGATGCCTTCCGCTACGAGGTAGGCGAAGAGCTTCAGAGCCTGATTCGCCGTGAAGACCGCTTTGAGGCCGAGCTGGAGCCGGCGCTTTCCATGTTGCCGAGCTACACCCAGCTGGGTATGGCCGCACTGCTACCTAACCAGGCGCTGCAGCTGGCTGAAAACGACAGCGGCGATGCGATAGTGGATGGTCAGAGCGCTCAGGGCTCGACTAATCGCGGCAAGATCCTTGCTGCTGCGGTGCCGAGTTCTGCTGTTATTTTGGCCAAGGACCTGCTGGCTATGAACCAGGCGGATTCGCGGGCGCTGCTGCGGGATCACGATGTGGTTTACGTTTACCACAACCTGATCGACAAGACTGGCGATACGCGAGATACCGAGGAGCGGGTATTTGCTGCGGCAGAAGAGACATTGTCCGAGCTTGTCCGCCTGGTGAAGAAGCTGACCAACGCCAATGCCAGCAACCTGTTGGTTACCGCAGATCATGGCTTCATCTACCAGCACCGACCGTTGGAAGAGAGCGACTTTCTCAGCAACGTGCCGGAAGGTGATGAGGTGCTCTATCGCGACCGGCGTTTCATCTTGGGGCGCGGTCTGCGTAGTCAAGCAGGTTTCCGGACCTTCACCCCTGAACAGCTGGGACTTGAAGGATCGCTGGATGTACAGATCCCTAAGTCGATCAACCGCTTGCGTCTCAAAGGCTCTGGCAGTCGGTTCGTGCACGGTGGTGCCACCTTACAAGAAGTGGTGATCCCGGTTGTGCGTATCAACAAAAAGCGCCAAAGCGATGTAGGCAGTGTCGACGTCGAGTTCATCGGTGGCGGGAGCCGAAGCATCACCACCGGCCAGTTGGCCGTTGTGCTGTATCAGTCCGAGGCGGCCACCGAGAAGAAACAAGCTCGCCGCTTGCGTGCAGGGCTGTACACCTTGGACGGTGAGTTGATCTCCGACTCGCATGAGCTGACGTTCGATTTCGCGTCCGATAACCCGCGTGAGCGCGAGCTGTCGGTGCGCTTCATCCTCAGCAGGAAAGCCGATGAAGCAAACAACCAGCAGGTTGAGTTGCGACTCGAAGAGCAGGTTGAAGGCACCTCGCATTTCACCCAGTACAAGGCCGCTCGGTATACGATTCGTCGTTCGTTCACCAGTGAATTCGATTTTTAATATAAGGAATTTAATTTGTGAAAATAATAAGGAATATATTTTTTATATTAACTTTATTGCCTGTGTGGGCTGTTGCTAGTGAGTCGCAGGGGGTTGTGGATGTTGAGCCGGTTCACTCCAACAGTCCGGAGTTTTCTAATCCTGAATGGGAGTATGGTGGATTTCAAATTTCTGTTGGGTTTGATTGCGATTCTGTTGAAAGTTTTTTGTGGCGGCCTGAGGTTTCTTGTGATGATCCGTATTTGCAGGTGAGTGGATCGATAACTGTATATGGTGAGGCTTTTGTTAGGGTCGGTGATGTGCGGCTTGATGCCGAAGATTTGTGGGGGAGAACCGGCTCGACAAGTATGGGTGTTAAGATTTACAAAGAGATTGTCGCAAGTCATGATCCTGTGATTTATTTTGAGGCTGTTGGTCGGGACGTCTATTCGCAGTATGGCTCTAATAGGGAAGGGGCTTATGGGCGGAATATTAGGTTAATTGATTTTGAGTCACGGGTCGCAGAGTACATGTCTGCTCGGGAAAAAAGACAGCATGCCATTCTGGAGGATGATGTAAGGTACTGGTTTCTTTCTGTGGTTGCATGGGCTTTTGGAGTTCCACTAGCTATATTTATTTTTTGGTGGTTGATACGCAGGATTGCCCCAGTTGCTGCTGGAATAAAGGATGGTTGTCCCGGGGTTATAAGGCGTGTCCGTAGCGGTGTTTTTGATTTTAAAATCAGGCAGGCGGTGGTCGATGAGGCAGTGCGCCAAGTAACCCGCCAAAAGATTTCTGAAGTGGATGATAAAGACAAGGAGTCGTTGGTCAGGAGAATGCAGGAGGCGCTTGATAGGGATGATATTAGTGCGGCCAAAGAAATTTCTTTGATTCTTACAGAAAATAGTCGTGATAAAGATGTTTGACGGTTTGGGTTTGTTCGGGATTTAGAGGCCTTGGTGCTATGAGTCAGCTCGATGACAAGATCAACCAGTATTTCGCCGGTCTGGTCGTCCGCAAGGATCTGGTCAAGGCGGTGAAGGGTAACGCCATCGTGCCCTCCTATGTACTGGAGTACCTACTGGGGCAGTACTGCGCAACGAATGACGAGTCGACGATTCAAACCGGCATCGAGACAGTTAAAGAAATTCTGCGCAAGCACTATGTGCATCGCAACGAAGCGGGACTAGTGCGTTCGACCATCAAGGAGAAGGGGCGCCACAAGGTCATTGACCGTATAAGTGTTTCCCTCAACGACAAGGACGATGTGTACGAGGCCGAATTCGCCAACCTCGGGATAAAGAAGGTGCTGATCGACTCCAGCACGGTCAAGGCACATCAGAAGCTGTTGGTCGGGGGCGTGTGGTGCATCGCTGACTTGGAGTACGACTACACCGAAGACAAATCTGCTTCTCCCTGGGTGCTTGCCTCGCTAAAGCCTATCCAGATCTCCCGTTTTGATTTCGACGGTTATCTGGACTCCCGCAAGCAGTTCACTACGGACGAGTGGATTGATCTGCTTATCCAGAGCATCGGCTTCAATCCGCAGATGTTCGGCAAGCGCAACAAGCTCTTGCAGCTGATCCGTCTGATTCCATTCTGCGAGCGGAACTATAACCTGATCGAGCTAGGGCCGAAGGGCACCGGCAAGTCGCACGTCTACTCCGAGTTTTCGCCCCACGGCATCCTGATTTCCGGCGGTGAGGTGACGGTGCCCAAACTGTTCGTCCACAACGGTACGGGCAAGCTCGGCCTGGTCGGCTACTGGGATGTGGTGGCCTTCGACGAGTTCGCCGGCAAGCAGAAGCGGGTGGACAAGGCGCTGGTCGACATCATGAAGAACTACATGGCCAACAAGTCGTTCTCGCGGGGTGTGGAAACCCTTGGGGCCGAGGCCAGCATGGTGTTCGTGGGCAACACCGATCACACCGTTCCGTACATGCTCAAGCACAGCGACCTGTTCGATCCGCTGCCGGAGAAATTTCACGACTCGGCCTTCCTCGATCGCCTGCACAGCTACATACCGGGCTGGGAGGTGGACGTCATCCGTGGGGAGATGTTCTCCAGCGGCTACGGCTTTGTCGTCGATTATCTGGCCGAGATCCTCCGTTCACTGCGCAGCCATGACTTCTCGGATCGCTACAAAGGTCTGTACACGTTGTCGGATGAAATCTCCACGCGTGATCGTGACGGTATCAACAAGACCTTCTCCGGCTTGATGAAGATCCTCTTCCCACATGGTGAGGCGACTGAGTCGGAAGTCGAGGATGTGCTGCGCTGTGCTATCGAAGGGCGTAAGCGGGTCAAAGACCAGCTGCTGCGTATCGATACCACCTACCCAGCTGTTCGTTTTGCCTATCAAAGAAAAGATGGCGTCGAGAAGTTGGTCAGCACCTTGGAGGAAGGGGAGTACCCGAACCAGTACCACCGGCGAGTGGCGAGTGAGATCTCGGAGTCGGATTTGTTCGATACGGCTAATGTCGCTCCTAGCGAGCCGGTTAGCGATGCGGCCAGTCCTCAGCCCATTCAACAGCCTGCTGGCTCGGTGAGCAAAGAGCCAGAGCTGAAACCTCAGCACCTGGTTATTCAGGAGAACCAGCGCGGTGTCACCTTCGATAGGCTGTTTGGGCCCTATCTGAAAGGGGCTAAGCGGATCATCGTTATTGATCCGTACCTGCGGATGTTCCATCAACTGCGCAACCTGATGGAGCTGATGGAGACGATCAGCAAGCAGTTGGTTTCAGGTGAGGAAGTAGCTGTACATGTGGTCACTGTGGAGGATGAGTTCAATGGTGATCGCCAGACCGAAAGCCTGCAGAAAATTGCTGACGCATGTGCAGGGGTGGGTATCAAGTTCACTTGGGCGTATGACACGACAGGGACTAAGCATGATCGTGACATCACCACTGATACGGGCTGGAAAATCGTGCTTGGACGTGGGCTGGACATCTTCCAGCGCTTCGAACTGAACGACGCGTTTAGCTTTGCGAACCGGTTGCAGCAACACCGGCAATGCAAGGAATTCAGTGCAACGTTCGTTAAGATTGAGGATGCCAGCGAGTGAGTGATCTTGCTCCTGGTGACCAGGCAGAGCAAAAAAGAAAGCAGACAGTGGCATGGTTACAGCCTCTCAGCTGTAACCATGCTTTCTGACCAATTAGCGTTCAGACTTCGGTAGCCGATTGAAGATCCAGCACGCCAACACCACAGCGATCAGTAATGGCGGAAAGCGCACCACCAGAATCACCAGTAGCAATATCGCAAGGCAGCCAGCCAGGATCCCGGCAAACATGAACGCGGCTGCGAACGTGCGTAGCAATAGCTTCATATCGCCTCCTTACAGGTAGCCCAGTTCTGCCAGTGACACGCAGCCTTCGTCCCCCACCACGATGTGATCGAGCGTGCGCACACCGACGAGATTCAGAGCGTCCTGCAGTTTCGTGGTGAGGTTGCGATCCGCCATGCTGGGCTCAGGGTCACCCGAAGGGTGGTTGTGCACCAGGATCAGGGCGGCGGCGTTGTGCTCCAGGGCGAGCTTCACGACCTCCCTGGGATACACGCTGGCGCCATCGAGAGTCCCCCGGAACAGCTTCTCGAACGCAATCACCCGGTGTCGGCTGTCGAGCATGAGCAGGGCGAACACCTCGTGCTCATAATCAGCCAGCAGCGCCTGCAGGTGACTGAACACCTCCTTGGGCGACGTCAGGGCGCGCCCCTTGCGCAGGCGCAGACTGGCCAGTTGCTTGGCCATCAGCAGGATGTCGTTTTCCGTCACCGGCGAATCGACCAGGTAGGTGCCGGTCGTGTCACTGGCTTTCAGCTTGTGCAGGCGCATGGCGGCCTCCTTGGTCATGGTCTGTGGGTGGGGTTTGACGAGTAGCCTGTGCGTCGAGCTTTTCAGCTAGGCTGGGTTTGATTGGGTTGAGTTGAGAAATTGTTGCTGCAGAAGGTGCTTCACCCTCGGGGTAGAACTCTTCAACGATGGCGCTGACATCCTCTTCGCTGTCCTCGAAGGCACCATTGCCGAAGCCACGTCGCGCAGCTTCATCCAGCGCAGCCTGATTGAAACCGGCAGCTTGCCGCCGCGAATCGAGCTCACTGGCTTTCACCAGTGCTTCAGCCATGTCCATGCCGCCGCGTACCGTCAGGTCGGCGTAGAAGATCGGCGTGCCATGGCTCTGGCGAGTCGACTTGCCACGTAGGCGCAGTTCCAGCGGCAGGCATGCCAGCCGATTGCCGGAAATAGCCTGGAAGTAATGCAGGCGTGCGGCCAGGGTGCGGATGCTGTTGAAACCGGTGGTGCGAAACACAAAGCTGCCCAGCGGATCCTCATCCCCAATGACCACATTCAGTCGGCCATAGGGCTTGCAGGCACCGCCTTTGGCTAACTGACAAGCGTCCGGCGATGGACAAGGCAACGACTGCATGCCGTCCTGAGTGACCCGTTTGCAGGTCTCGCCATTGCCGACGCAAACCGGTCGCCCCGATTGTCGATCGAACAGCGTGTAGTCAGCCCTGAAGTTCAGCTCCGGCTCGTTGAACAGCATGCGTACCGGAATGCTGCGCAGCTTGTCGTCCTTGCCTTCGCGCAGCTCATCGTTGAGCGGATGCAGCAGCCAGCCATCCCTGCCTTGCACCTGCGACGTGATGGTGAACTGGTCATCCTTCTCCGGCAGTCGCTTGCCGTTCTTCTCGATGACCTTGCCGATGGAAATCCGTCCGAGTACCGGCGGAGTGATAGCCAGACCTTTGAGCATGGTGACTCTCCTGGAAATGAAAAAAGGCCAGCCACGCAGTGCGAACTACATGGTCTGGCCAAGGGAAGGGATGGGAGGGAAGTGTTGGGTTTCAGCCGACCAAGAAGCGCCGTGCACCGGGTTTCAGCAGCGGGTATTTGGCCTGCAGGTAGGGCTTGTCCTTGAGCAACTGAGTGACATCGAGACCGATGCTGTCCTTGGCCTTGCGCCAGCTGACATAGCCGCTGGAGAACTCCGCTCGACTGGCATCGCCCATGGCTTGCTGCAGCATCTGCTTGAGCTCGGCCTCGCGCTTCTCCTTGTCGGCAATCGACTGGCGAACAGCCTTCAGCTCGACGTATGCCGCGCTGAGCCCGGCATGATGGGTGAAGTCGACGACTTGGCCGTTGTCCTCCGGGTAGAGGCAGCGCAGTGCTGACTCTGCCGAAGCGGTGCCATCAGCCGGTGGTGGCGTGTCGGTTTCCACGTAGTGCCAGAACTTTCGCTCCAGCTCGATCAGGCGAGCGATCATCTGCTCGTCCCGCTCGATACGGTGGATCTCCAGCGTCTGGCCACCCAGCAGTACTGCTACATCTGCCGCCTGCTTACCGGTGACGGCGAGCTGGTGCATCACCTGCAGCTGCACATATTCAGGCACGCCCTCTTTCCAGAGGCGTGCCCCGTTTATGCCAGCTGTCTTACATTCGAGGATCTGCACATCGTCGGCCCCAATCACCTCGCGGTCGATGTTGGCCAGCATCCAGGGCAGCTCAGGATCCGGGTGCTGCAGCACGGCATTGATGCGCCGCACCTTGTTCTTGGTGCGCTTGCTGTAGTGCCAGGCCACGATGGGCTCCAGGACGTTGCCCCAGTACATAGGGCTTTCCTCATCCTGAGGATCAGCCTTCGGCATGCCAGCATCACGACCGGTCTTTTCCATCCACAGCTCCAGCTGCGACTTGTAGGGGTTGAGTCCTACGGCTGCGGCAGCATCCGAACTGCCGATGCCTTGCTTGCGGATCTGCAACCAGTCTTCGCGTGGCAGTTCCTTGGTGCTGACCAGGCGCAGAGCCGGACGGGTTTTGCTGGTGCTGCGATTCAATGAAGTGGCTTTCATGGTGTTCACCTGCAGACATAAAAACGCCCGACCAGCACTAGGCTGACCGGGCGCGAGGGTTGATGTGAGTGAGGGTTAAGCGGCGAGTTGCAGTGCTGCATCCAAAGCACGTTGCTTGATCTGTGCGCCCTGACCGAACCAGGCTGAGTCCATGCGATATTCGTTGTTGCGAGCACGGCGCTCGTGATCGACGAACTCGGTCACGGCGTTGAGCAGACCCCAGGCGGTGCCGCGTGCCGAGTCCAGCTGGCTACCGCGACCACGGCCTTCGTACAACTCCTGCACCTTGCGCAGGGCGCGCTCGTTGGGCAGTTGTTCCGGTAAAGCACCGGTCGGGCTGGTTTCGCACATCACGTTCATGAAGAAGCCCAGCGCCTCATGCCACTGCACCTTGCGCTCAGCCAGCGCGCGCATGCGGTACATGAAGTCGTCCCATTGCGAGACGGCGATGCCGAGTTGCTTCTTCACCGCCTTGGGATCGAAGCGGGTGTTGTGCGGCACCTTAATTGCGCGGCTGGTGCCGTCCAGGGCGATGGTCAGGGTGTTGTTGCACACCACTCGCACGATGGTCGGGGTGGCCGTGGTGGCCAGGGTGCCGTCGCAGGAGGTGGCCAGGAGTAGGTAGCCATTGACCTGGTCATTACCCTTGAGCGCAGCACCCTGACCGGTACGCGCCAGCGCCCAGAACTTGCGTCCGCCCTTGAGCACGCCGGCGGTTTCCAGCTCGTAACCGGAGACCTCGGTCAAGTCTCGATAGAACTCCAGCACCTCGCGTGGCTGCACGGTGTGATAGCGCTGGGAGACCACCGACAGCGGTGCCTTGGTGTCCGAACGGAAGAGCACCTTCTGCTCGGGGAAGGAGTGGATCGCGCCCAGGTGCCCGACCGCACCCGACTTGAAGTGCACGGGGCTTTCCAGGATCTGCCAGTCCATGCCGGCTTCGCGTTGCCAGACTTCGATGGGTTGTTTCTGCGTGAGTTGATTGCCCAGGCCGTGCCAGGGGGTGGCGCCAGCGTAGGCCATGGTTTCGACGAGATGTGCCATGTGAACGATTCCTTTTGGTGCAAGCCGGCATAAAGCGCCGCGCAGAGCGCAGCACCGACTGAATTAATGAGTGAGAAGAGTGGAGCGCCGATCAGGCCGGCAGATTGAAGCGATGGCCGCAGAGCAGGCAGAGGTTGTGGGCCAAAACGTGGCGGTCGAGTGACTCACCGAGTTGCGCGCCGAGAACGCAGCCACCAACACCGCCGGCGAGGCCGCCGAGGATGGCGCCCGACACGGAACCGAGGGTGATGCCGACAGGGCCGGCGAAAGCGCCGATAGCTGCTCCAGCCTGACCACCAGCCAGGGCAGCACTAACTCCACGAGCAACACCACCGACAGTGCCGATGGCCGCGCCAGCTTTCATGGCGTGATGGAAGGACGCGACTTTGGGGGAGTGACAGCGAGGGCACTGCAATGACATGGGGAGAACCTCCTTGGTGTTATTTCATTGCAGTTATGTGTGGCTGAGATTTTTTTGAATTGAAATTCAAATAAAAAACACCGGCACAAGGCCGGTGATGGGGCGAAATTAAAAATAATCATCTTAGTTCAATTCGGACAGGTCTTATCTTGTCATTTATAATTACTTTCCCTGAGGCTACTAAACAGTCCAGGATGGGGTTTAGTTTGGATGCTATTCGAAATTTTGTTGGGCCTTTACGAAGTATTTCGTTTTTGTCCACCCAATTGAATAGGTGTGGGTTTTTGCAGTTAGATTGAATCCAAGTGTACAGAATTTCTGCGTCACTAATAATGCTGGGCATAAATGTGAATTCCTTTCGGAAGGTTCTGGAGCATTCGAGAACGATTATTTCTGCTGATTTAAGTGATTCCAGGCTAATGGTCTCATTCCCAAATTCAAAATAGTGCAAGAGTGCCGCCACACGAGCGATATTTTCGCTGAGCTTAGATGCGTGATCCTTGGATCTTTCGTACATTCCTCCTTCATTTAGTTCCGATTCTATCTTGTTGTATGTTTCATCCCAGTGTGCAGTTGCGGAGCTTGAAAAGCTAATTATTTGTTTTTCTGTGGACGTATCTCGAAGGCGGTTCATGCATTTTTCAAGTAGGCTGTGAGCGCGTGAGTTGTATCTTGCGAGAGTTTCTTTGTTTATGGATCTGTCGTTTATGAAGCGCGTTCCTTGGGTCGAGTTAGGGTGAAATACCAGTGCTCGTGACAGCAATCCAACGGACCTGGCTTTATCACCTTTTTTCTCGAGATAGTCTCGCAATATATCGGGCTGAATCATGATTCCTATTGTTAGTCTGGCGTCATTCAATGAGCAGCCCTCAGTGCTTGATCTTGCTACTTCTATCGGGCTTCCGGTCCACAGCGCGTTAATCTTTCCGTAGTCATTAAAAACTCCCTTTAAAACAGAAATTCCTTCACTTGACATCAATGCAGCCCAGGGCATGTCCTGGGTCATGCCTTTCATTAGAGCCGCTGTAGTTGAGTCTTCATAAAAAGGATTGAAGGCTCGTGGTCGTTCAGGCTTTGTCTCTTGATGACGAAGTAGGGTGCTTTCAAGTATTTGATATTCATTTTCTGATTCTAATGTGTTGCTCATGTCTTTTATTATCTTTCGCTTTTTTGCTTCCCAGGCTTCGAGCCTAATACTCCAGGAGAGTAACTCTCTTCTGTGAAGGTCTAGCGCTTCTCTTACATATTTCCTGATATACTCCAGAAAAATACTCTCGACTGTTGACTTTCGCTCTCCAGAAGTTGCGATGATTATTATCAGAAGTGAGATTGGTCCGATCATATTTTCTGATCTTTTTACATCGATTAAAGGCTGGCATTGAATCACCCCGGGTTTCGTGGAGGCCTCAACTCTTGAGAAGATGAGGCCATGAGAAAGACTACTACCTACTCCCCTGAAGTCCGTGAGCGTGCTGTGCGCATGGTTCTGGAACACCTGAACGACTA
>Ga0208814_1000207_pt1 | contig 41046 bp, 33 predicted proteins | sample MalvirAntarct_55_FD_184253 | JGI IMG/M metagenome (GOLD analysis project Ga0208814, IMG submission 184253) | Marine viral communities from the Global Malaspina Expedition - Malaspina viral metaG Antarct_55 (SPAdes) (version 2) | ecosystem: Environmental > Aquatic > Marine > Oceanic | place... | reverse complement strand
TGCTGATTCGTCAGCTTAGCAAGCAGCAGGAGCCCAGCGAAAAGCCGAATCCTTTCGCCCAGGTGGCACAGACCGAAGGGGCCAAGTGGTCGAGCAATCCCAACTCGAAGATTGCTCCAGTTGACCCAGCGCGCAACGATTCTCAGCTGCTCAATCAGCGTCGTCTGGCATTGCCGGGACGATTGGCCGAGCGTGCTCATGCGGAGGCTACAGCTGCAAATACCCAGGCGGCTCAAGCTAGCCAGGCGGGCACGGCTCAACCTCTGGTCGATGTTGACTGGAAGCCTGCTACCGCTTTCGCAGCGCCTCAGGACGCACCGTTGACGATCAACGGTGTTGAGACGACTGCGCCGAGCAAGACGCGTTTCAGCTCACCTGCAGAATTCATCGCCACCATGTTGCCAATGGCCGAAAAAGCGGCCAAGCGCCTAGGTGTCGAGCCGCGTTTCCTCGTGGCACAAGCCGCGCTTGAAACCGGTTGGGGCAAATCGATCATCAAGCAGAAGGACGGCACTAACAGCCACAACCTGTTCGGCATCAAAGCCACGGGGTGGGACGGTGCGTCCGCGAAGGTCACCACGACCGAGTACGTCAATGGCAAGGCAACCAAAGAGGTTGCCGGATTTCGGGCATATGACTCGTTCGAACACAGCTTTAACGATTATGTCCGGCTGTTGGAAAACAACGATCGTTACAAGCCAGCCCTTCAGGTGGCCAGTGCGTCTGGCAACTCCGAGCGTTTCGTCAACGAACTGCAGCGGGCAGGTTATGCAACTGACCCGCAGTACGCACGCAAGATCAACCAGATCGCTCGCAAAGTGCAGACCTATCAGACAATTGCCGACGCCAGCACGTCGCCCGCCGTTCGGACTAGAGGTTAAACATGGCTGATCTACTGAATATTGGCCTGTCCGGCCTGAGTGCCAGCAAGAGTCAGTTGTCCGTTACGGGTCACAACATCAGCAACGTCAACACTCCGGGCTTTAGCCGGCAGGATGCCTCGCAGGCGACCCGTACCCCGCAGTTCAGCGGTGCGGGTTATGTGGGCTCGGGCACGACACTGGTGGAAATACGCCGTAGCTACAGTGAGTTCCTGACCAGTCAGCTGCGCAGCAGCACATCGCTGAGCAGCGATGTTGAAGCTTATAAGAGCCAGATCGACCAGCTCGATTCCTTGCTGGCCGGCAGCACGACCGGTATTACACCGTCGCTGCAGAAGTTTTTCTCGGCACTGCAAACCGCAGCGGAAGACCCCGCCAATATCCCGGCGCGCCAGCTGGTGCTGGCTGAAGCCGAAGGTTTGGCACGGCGCTTCAATACGGTATCGGACCGCCTGACCGAGCAGAACAACTTCACTAACAAGCAGATGGCGGCGGTGACCGACCAAGTCAACCGGCTCGCTGGCAGCATCGGTAGCTTGAATAATGCGATCGCCATTGCGTCGGCTAATGGCCAGAAGCCCAATGATCTTCTTGACGCTCGTGATGAGGCGGTGCGTCAGTTGTCCACGTACATTGGTGTCACGGTGACGCCTCAGGACGACAACAGCTTCAATATTTCCGTTGGAACGGGTCAGCCGCTCGTAGTGGGCAGCACGGTCAGTCGCCTCGAAGTCGTTCCGGGTCAAGGCGATCCCAATCGTCATGAAATCCAGTTCGTAAGTGGGAGCTCCCGTCAGGGCATCACCTCACAGATCAGTGGCGGTGAGCTGGGTGGCCTGATCCGCTACCGCAGCGAAGTGCTGGACCCAACCCTGAATTCTCTGGGGCGACTGGCTCTGGCTGTCAGCGACCAGGTCAATACGCAGTTGGGGCAGGGGTTGGATCTGAAGGGGCAGGTCGGCAAAGCGCTGTTCGGCGATTTCAACGCTTCATCCTTAGCACAGCTCCGGGTCACCGCTTTCGCTGGCAACAGCTCTAATGCACAGCCACTGCTGAACATCACCAACACGAGTGCCTTGACTACCAGCGACTACCTCATGGAGTACGACGGTGCTGTCTATAAGGTTCGTCGACTGAGCGACAATCAGATGATGACCGTGTCTGGCGCTCCGAGTGGCCCATTGTCATTTACCGACAAGGATGGTCGCGATCAGGGTTTCCAGGTTGAGTTGGGTAGCGCGTTGCCGGCTGTTGGTGACAAGTTCAACCTTCAGCCCACTCGTCGGGGTGCAGCGGACGTCAGAGTGGCACTGGACCAGGCCGACCAATTGGCTTTCGCTGCCGTAGCAAGCGGACAAAGTAATCTTCAGAATGCCGGCACCGGCGCTATCAGCCAACCGGATATGGCATCGGCACCATCGCCAATCGACCTAAACGCCCTCAAGACGGCATTTGGCAGTGGGCTGAACCTCACCGCAACCGCGAACTCGGACGGCACTTATACGTTGACCGATGCTGGCTCCCTGCCTGCCGGTTGGGCATACGTGGATACGAAGGGCGATCCTCTTGTTGATGGTAGCGGCAACCCCCTTTCACCGGTATTCCAGTCCGGTACGACCAATGCCGTACGGCTGGCATACACGGCCACCCCAGGAGGCACTTATCAGTTCGACTTCAATGTCAGCGGAAGACCTCAGACAAACGATAATTTTTCGCTGACTTATAACCAAGGCGGGGTTTCCGATAATCGCAATGCGTTGAAGCTTGTTGATCTTCAGACGAAGCAGACCGTTGGTGTTGACGCTGGATCAGCGGGGTCTGGCTTCAGCTTCACCGATGGTTATGGCGAACTGGTTGAGCGCGTCGGCACCCTGACGGCTCAGGCCCGCATGGACAGTGAAGCGACCGGCGCGATTCTCAAGCAGGCCACGGATAATCGCGATTCGCTGTCGGCTGTGAATCTCGATGAGGAAGCCGCGAACCTGATCAAGTTCGAGCAGTACTACAACGCTTCCGCTCAGATCATTCAAGTTGCCCGCTCCTTGTTCGATACATTGATCAATACCTTCAGGTAACAGGCCCGCCCATGCGCATCTCGACACTGCAAGCATTCAATAACGGCGTAGCCGGTATTCAGCGCAACTACTCCAATGCAACTCGCACGCAGGAGCAGATCAGCACGGGCAATCGCATCCTGACGCCTGCGGACGATCCGGTTGCGTCGGTGCGTCTGTTGCAGCTTGAGCAGCAGCAGAATGTGCTCAGCCAGTACAACTCCAATCTGACGGCGGCAAAGAACAGCCTGACTCAGGAAGAGGTGACGTTGAACTCAGTGAATACCGTGCTGCAGCGTGTTCGTGAGCTGGCGGTGCAGGCCGGTAACGGTGCGCTTGACCCGCAGGATCGCAAGTCCATCGCGGCGGAGCTGGGTGAGCGCGAGGATGAGCTGCTATCGCTTATGAACACGCGCAACGCGCGTGGTGAATACCTGTTTTCCGGGTTTCAGGGAAAGACGCAACCGTTCGTTCGTGCTGCCGATGGAAGCTACAGCTACCAAGGCGACGAAGGGCAGCGGAAATTGCAGATCGCAAGCTCTTTGGGGATACCGATCAGCGATAACGGCAAGTCCATTTTTCAGAACGTAACAGATGCGGGGCGCTTGGAAAGCCAGCCCGCCGCACCGTTTCCGCCTGGCTCAACGCTAGCTGTTTCAGCGCCACTCGTGAGTGACGAGGTCGCTTTTTCCGGGGCGAACGGCTTTCCCGCCAGTGGAGTTCAGCTTCAGTTCAATGCGGACGGCAGCTACGACGTTTATGAGTTGGACAATAGCGGTATGCCTGCGGCGGTCCCGTTTGCGGACGGAACTGGCTTGAAAATGGACGGTGACTCTGGCAAGAGTGATTCGTTAGTGTTTCGCGGTGTGACGCTGCAGCTCGACGGAGCGGCTACGGGGGGGGAGGCGGTAAATATCACACCGAAACCATCTAGTTCCAGTGCAACGCAGCAAAAGCAGGGAATTCTCGACACCATCGCCAACCTCCGCTCATCTCTGGAAAACCCTTCCACTGGCAATACCGGCGTACGCGACGCCGTAGCGGTGGCTTTAACCAATCTTGACCACGGTATGGTCAGTGTGGACCAGGCGCGCGGCAATATCGGTGCTCGTCTCAACGTCATCGAAACCACCCAAACCGATAACGAAGACGTTGCGCTAGTCAACAAGGGCGTGCAGGCCGAGCTGCGGGAGCTCGACTACGCTGAGGCGCTGTCTCGGCTATCGATGCAAACGGTGGTGCTTGAGGCAGCCCAGCAAAGTTATGTGAAGATTGCTGGATTGAGCCTGTTCAACGTGATGCGTTGAACCGCCGGCGGGCACGGTTCACAGAACAAGCACCGCGATTTGACTTGATCTTGGTGCGACTTAGAGTGTGATTGCGGCGCATGGAGTACCGCGTCGTTAATCCGATACTCATAAGGACATGAACAATGCTTAAGTCTTTGCTATCCGCTTCAATAATCGCTCTGCTCGCTAGTGTCTCTCTCGGTAGTGTTGCTGGCCCGACGAAGTCCGCTGAACCCGCGATGGTTGCGGCGGCCCACCAAGTGGCGCCGATCAACATCAATTCAGCCGACGCTGAAACCCTGACCCGTGAACTCAAGGGGATAGGCGCTACGAAGGCCAAGGCGATCGTCGCCTACCGCGATGCCCATGGTCCATTCAGCTCGATCGACCAATTGCTCGAAGTCAAAGGAATAGGCGCGGCCACTTTGGAAAAAAATAGAGCCAAGTTGAGCGCAAACTGACAGCCAAAACCTGTTTCAACGAAGCCGGTCATTCGACCGGCTTTTTTGTTTCCGTGATTTTAAGTTGCTGGCCGCTTGCTCTCCACAGTGTTTGTTGTCCGGCGTCACGACTGACGGTTGGACAGGAACGTGGACTGGCTGACGTTGTCCTTGTTAGAACGCTTATTTGGCTTTAGCGCCCTGTTTTCAAGTGCAATTGGCCCTTACAAAGGTGTTGACATGTTACGGTTATTCACAATCGTTTTCGTAAAGCCTGAGAGTCTTTGCAGAGTCACCAAGCGTACTGTGCTGTTTTTTTAAGTTGCTGATTTAAAAAGCGTTATTCGCTCTGGGCAAAAAGCCGCCGATCTGTTCGTAGGCCGCGTCGCGCGGGGGTTTCAGCTAGTCATCCAGCAACTGCTCACAGGCTTATCCACAGGTTCTGTGGATATTTCTTCCGGCAGTGGCAAAGCAGCTTTAGCGGGAGGCATTCGATGAAAGCACCTTGGAATTTCTTAAAGTATCTGCCGGTGGCGCGAGGCGTTCTCGCTCGTGGAAGGTTACCGATGGTGCTGCTTGCGGTCGCTAGAAAACGCTCAGCACGGGGTGGCTTGGTAAAAGGGTTGCGTGAAGATCTCAGTCTGTTGCAAGGGCTGTGTGTGGCGTGGTGGCGAGGTGAGTATCGGCAGGTCAGCAGGCCCGCGCTGGTCGCTGCAGTCGCTGGTTTGCTGTATTTCCTGTCACCGATGGACGCCATCCCAGACTGGATTCCAGGTCTCGGATTTGTCGATGATCTGGCGGTACTGGGCTGGATAATCCGAAAATGGTCTGGCGAGTTGCAGGCGTTTCGCACCTGGCGAGACAGCCAGTCAGCAGATGTGCGGGCAAATATCGATCAGCTGCCTTCCATCGACGAAGCAGGCGCCGACTCTGTCGGTAGAGGGCGTAATCCCGAGTTCTAGAAGCTCGCTGGCTTAATCCTTTCGAGTGCTTACTCAGCATCGCCCCCCCTCACTCTTTAGTGGGGCGTTTTGATGATGAATGAATTGTCGCCCGGGCTGATAAGATCTTGTCTTTGAATTTGAGACTACGGTCGGGGTAGAGGATGAGCGTTCAGGTCATCATGCGGGACGGTATGCCGGAGTATGCCGTGCTGCCTTGGGACGAGTATCAGGCACTATTAGGCAGCGGGCGTAGCGTAGGTGTCACGGTGCCGGTGGGGGCCGGTATTTCAGGCACATTGCCGAAGTTCAACACGTTGCCGGTGTTGCGAGAGGCCAAAGGGTTGACCCAGGAGGCACTGGCACGCTCTGCCGGCATCAGCCCTGCTTACCTGGATCTAATCGAGCGGGGCGAACGCCAACCTGGTGAGGCTATACGTCGCGCACTTGCCCGTGCATTGGAGATTGAAGGATGGCAGCAGGAGGCGTAACAGGCACCGCAGCGTCAATTCGCATCAGTCGTCCTCACTGGCAGGCGTTGATGGACGAATTAGCTGAAGTCCGGCGACAACGCCATTTGGTCACCTACCGAGCGTTGATAGAACGCCTCCAGCTACCCGCGCCTGCCATGCAAACGTTGACTGCCGCGTTGGAGCATCTGGCGGCTCTGGATGCCCATGCTGATCGGCCGCTACGTAGTGCATTGGTCGTCAGTCAAGGTGCCAGTCGGTTACCAAGAACAGGATTTTTCGAGTGTGCGACGCGCCTCGGGCGCTTTTCTGGTCCGGCAGATGGTTCTGCTGCCGCATCCTGGCATGCGGGCGAGGTTGCGCGAGTGTTCGAATTTGATTATCCGGGGATTCCTTAGATGTTGAACAACATTCGAGCGCGAGTCGGCTATCTGGTTGCGCGCAGACTGATGAGCTCTCGACGGGTTGTTCGGCAACCGAAAATGTGGCGGTGGATGGAGGGCCAGTTTTCGCGGATGGCTGCGATTGGTGATATCAAAGCGCAGAGTTTTTATGGCCATATCCTGCTGTTCCGTGGTCAAGGTTACGGTGCAAGGCAGGAAGGCATACGTTTGCTGCGCCTGGCGGCTGAGAAAGGCGATGCCAAGGCTGCCTACCAGATGGGTGTCATCTGCCTGGGCGAAGACGCTACTCACGGGCCAGACGGTGCAAAAGCCGCGCACTGGTGGAAGCTTGCCGTCGAGGCAGGGCACCCGTTAGCTGCGGCACGGTTGGCCCAGCTGTACATGGCTGGCGGCCATGGGCTGGCTCGAGACACTCAGCAGGCAGAGCATTACAAAGCCAGCGCTGCCAGACTCGGTCTTTGATTGCCTAATACGAGCGAGAGTGCTCTATATGCACAGACTGCTTACTTTAGGTCTGGTGCATGGCATCCAGCGCCATCGAGCCGGCGGTCCACCCAGCAAGCGCTTTTCGGCCATCGCGTGGCCGTTGAAGTCCCTAAACGCTTGAAATCATCGATTTTCCATCTAGCAGTCGGGCGCTGATCACGCGGGCCAAAACAGCTGAGGTATTGTCAGTCGATAACCGGTAGGTTGCACGATACGCCTGCTCATTCAGTCTGCCGGCTGAGTGTAATACACAGATTTCGTACCGGCGCTTACGTCCGTACAATGCAGCCTTTTTTCGGTTGGGTCGTTTCTGATGCAGATCGCCTTGGCACCTATGGAAGGGCTCGTTGATGACATCCTGCGGGACGTGCTCACCGGTGTAGGTGGCGTCGATTGGTGCGTGACCGAGTTCATTCGGGTTTCTGATCGTCTGCTACCGGCGTCCAGCTTTCACAGACTGGCTCCTGAGCTTCAGCGTGGAGCCGCTACTCGCGCGGGCACACCATTGCGAGTGCAGTTGCTGGGCTCCGATCCTCTTTGTCTGGCTGATAATGCTGCTTATGCGTGCAGCCTTGGCGCCCCGGCAATCGACCTCAACTTTGGCTGCCCGGCCAAGACTGTCAATAAGTCGCGCGGCGGTGCCATCCTGCTCAATGAGCCAGAACTCCTCCATTCCATACTTCATGAGGTACGCAAGGCTGTGCCGGGGTCGATTCCCGTCACAGCCAAGATGCGTCTGGGTTTTGACAGTAAGGAAGGGGCGCTCGATTGTGCCCGCGCGCTGGTTGACGGGGGCGCAGAGCAGCTGGTGGTGCATGCGCGGACCAAGGCCGAGGGGTATAAGCCGCCCGCTCACTGGGAATGGGTGGCCAGGGTGAGAGACGCCGTCAATGTGCCAGTGTTTGCTAATGGCGATATCTGGACGGTAGATGACTGGCGCCGTTGCCGAGAAGTCAGTGGTGTCGAGAACATCATGCTAGGTCGCGGCCTGGTCTGTCGGCCGGATCTAGCCCGGCAGATCTCGGCGGCAAAAGCTGGTGAGCTGCTTGAGCCGATGAGTTGGGAAGATCTCCAGCCGCTACTGGCTGATTTCTGGGGGCAGGCGCGACGCAAGATGTCTCCGCGTTATGCACCTGGCCGCTTGAAGCAGTGGATATCTCTGCTGACACGCAGCTATCCGCAAGCCGTTACGATGTTCGCTCAGCTACGGCGGGAAAATGATTGCGAGCGGCTGGATGCGCTGTTGGGCTTAGATGAGAGCTCACTGGGATTTGAAGAGGCTGTCTAGTTACCTGCTAACGTCCACCACTCACATCGAGCAGAGCGCCGCTGGTGTAGCTGGCTTTGTCGCTGACCAGCCAAAGAATTGCTTCCGCCACCTCTAGCGCTTCGCCCCCTCGGCCCATGGGCACGCTGCTCCTGACGCGTTCGATGCGGTCTGGCTCGCCACCGCTGGCATGGATCTCTGTGTAAATCACGCCAGGCCGTACGGCATTGACCCGAATGCTTTCCGCTGCGACTTCCTTGGCCAAACCAAGGGTCATGCTGTCTATTGCGCCTTTGGCGGCTGCATAGTCGATGTACTCGTTGGGCGCACCGAGTTTGGCAGCAATCGACGATACGTTGACGATGGCGCCACCGGAACCGCCGTGGCGGGTCGACATGCGCTTGACCGCCTCGCGTGCGCAGAGAAAACTTCCAAACACGTTGACCGCGAATACGCGCTCCAGGCGTGCCTTATCCATGTTGTCGAGGCGCATTTGGCGTTCAAGCATTCCGGCGTTATTCACCAGTGCGTCGAGCCTGCCGAACTCTGCGTCGACGGCTTCGAACAGTCGGACGACCTGTGATTCGTCCGCTATATCCGCCTCGATAGCAATCGCTTGTGCGCCCTGGCTGTGTAGTTCTTTCAGTAGCTGCTCTGCTGCGTCATGACGCTGTCGAAAGTTCAGGCACAACGCGTAACCTTCAGCCGCTGCGAGCCTGGCGGTGGCTGCGCCAATGCCACGGCTGGCACCTGTTATCAACATCACTTTCGACATAAAAAATCCCCGGCGTACGGTCTTGAAAACAAGCGAGTCGCTCCTATCTAGGGCATTACAGGGTGCCGAATTCGGGTCCTGTATGAACCACTCGCTGAATTTCAGGAGAAAACAACATGACTAATTTTTCGATGGCTCCACTGTTTCGTCAGTCCATTGGTTTTGATCGTTTCAACGATCTGTTCGAGTCCGCCCTGCGCAATGACGCAAACGGCTCGTTTCCGCCCTATAACGTGGAAAAGCACGGTGATGACGAGTACCGCATTATCGTAGCAGCCGCTGGGTTCCAGGAGTCCGACCTTGATCTGCAGGTCGAGCGAGGCGTGCTGACGGTAAGTGGCGGCAAGCGTGAAAACGGTGGCGAAAACGTTACCTATCTGCATCAGGGCATCGCCCAGCGCGCGTTCAAGCTCTCGTTCCGCCTTGCTGACCACATAGAGGTGAAAGGCGCTGCGCTGAATAATGGGCTGCTCAGCATCGAGCTCGAGCGTGTGGTGCCGGAAGAGGCTAAACCCAAGCGCATTCCAATTAACGGTGAGCGTTTGGCGTTAGAGAGCTGATCGGGCAGCCCGCGCATAAGCGATAGGCCTGTAACTTGAGGGAACCCCGCCTGCGAAATCGCTCGGCGGGGTTTTCTTTTGCAGGAGAAGGCTCATTCAGCTAGCTGAATGGACCTTTAGCAATTTTCCGAAATCCGACAGCGGAAGAGGGTGGCTGAACAAATATCCCTGATACAGGTGGCAACCCTGCGCTTGGAGCAGGTCGAGCTGTGCCTGCTTTTCGACACCCTCGGCAATCACTTCCAGCCCGAGGCTCCGCGCCATTGCAACGATGGCGCGAATAATCTCGGCGTCGTTTGGGTCGTCCAGCGCATCGCGGACGAACGACTGGTCGATCTTGAGAACATCTACCGGTAGGCGCTTAAGGTAAGTGAGCGACGAATAACCAGTACCAAAATCGTCCATGGCGAAGCTCACGCCCTGCCGGCAGAGACGGCGCATTTTAGCGATGGTGTCTTCCAGGTTCTGAATCACAATGCCTTCGGTAATTTCCAGCTTGATCATCCTATGCGGGAGCTCGGCGGCTTTGAGCGCCTCGAGAATCCGTTCGACGAATTCGCTTTGGCGGAACTGGCGGGGGCTGATGTTCACACAAAGGCTGAAGCTGTCCGGATGCACGAGCCCGCCTGTCAATAGCGAGGCGGCAATACGACAGGCATCCTTGATGACCCAGTTGCCGACATCCACGATCAGGCCGCTTTCTTCAAGCACGTCGATGAACTGAGCTGGAGAGCGCACGCCATCCTCGGGATGATGCCAGCGCAATAGAACCTCGGCGCCAATCACCCTGGCGGAGCGCGCATCTACCTGCGGTTGAAGGTGCAATTCGAACTCGTTGCGCTGTAGCGCCAGGCGCAGCTCGCTTTCAAGTTGCAGGCGCGCGCTGGCGGCTTGCTGCATGGTCGTGCGGAAGAGCTGGATTGCATTGCGTCCGGCATCCTTGGCGCGATAAAGAGCGATGTCGGCTCGCTTCAATAGATCGGCGGGTGTCTCGCCGTGATCCGGCATCAGGGCGATGCCGATACTGGGTGTTACCTGCAGCCTGTTGCCCTCAAACACCATGGGCTGCGCGAGAAGGGTGCGAAGTTTTTCGGCAACCTGGCGAACATGGCGTGTCACTTCCGAGCGCTTGCCGGTCAAGCCGGTCAGCAGAACAACAAATTCATCACCTCCCAGGCGGGCCACTGTGTCCTCCTGGCGGATGCTGGCCTCGAGGCGAGCAGTGATCATCTTCAAGACCGCGTCACCGACCGGGTGGCCGAGCGAGTCATTGATGTGCTTGAAGTGGTCGAGGTCGAGAAACAACAACGCACCGCGAAGGTTGTGTCTTTTGTGCAGCGCCGTCTGCTGGGTCAGGCGATCCATCAGCAAGGTACGGTTGGGCAGGTTGGTCAGCGGGTCGTGATAAGCCAGGTGATGGATCTGCGCGTGAGCCGCCTTGAGCTGGCTGATGTCGCGCGCAGATAATAGTAGGCAATCGGTGTTGTTTAGCTCGATAGGCTCTACCGACACTTCAATCTGCTTGAGACGACCGTGACGGTCCTGGCCGACCATCTCCCAGTTCGTCACTCGGCCATCACGTTCGAGCCGTTCGAGGATTTCTTGGCGTTGCGTGCTGGGCCAGACGCCGAGCTCGGAAGAGGTCCTGCCGATGGCTTCTTCTGGACGGTATCCAGAGAGGCGGTGAAAGCCTTCGTTGACTTCGATGAAACGTCCAGTGCTGCGCTCGCTGATGATGATGGCGTCAGGACTCGAATGGAACGCCTTGGCGAATTTGACCTCGCTGGCCTTCAGTGCTGCTTCGGCCTGTTGTCGTTTGGTAATGTCACGAAAAGTGGTGACGATGCATAGGCGGCGGTCGACACGGATGAACCTGCTGGAAACCACACAGGTGACAATTTGCCCTGAGCGGGTGCGGAATTGTGCCTCGGCGTTCTCCAGCCGCTGATCACGCATCAGCTGCTCAAACAGTGATTTTCGCTGCCGCTCGTCTCGCCAGATGCCCACTTCAGGGGCAGAACGCCCGACGATATCGGTACTGTTCCAACCAAACACGACGCTGAAGCTCGGGTTGATCTCCATGAACACCCCGTCGCGGATGCGCGATAGGGAGATCGGGTCCGGACTGCCTTGAAACAAAGCCGAGAATTTCGCTTCCGAGGCAGCTAGGTGTTGCTCGCGCAGGACCCTTTCGGTGGCGTCGATGATGATCCCCGCCATGCGCAACGGCGCGCCATGCTCGTCTCGGTAGAGTTTGGCGGTACTTTCAAGATGCCGAATCGTGCCGTTTGAATGGATCGCCTGATACGTGGCCTGATAGGTTTGCCGGCGTCCGGCGAGTAAATCGCTGTATGCCGTGCGCATCGTCTTGCGGTCATTGGCAGCAACGCTGCGGAAAAACTCGCGAAACGAGCCATCGAATGGGCCTTCTATCAGGCCTTGCAGTTCGGATGCTCTAGGAGAGGCATAAAGGCGGTCGCTTGGTATGTGCCATTCCCAGTTGCCCAGCTCTGCGGAGGCCAATGCCAACTCAAGGCGCTCTTGGCTGTCTTCCAGCGCCTGCGCCTGAGTGTGCTGCTCGGTGATGTCGCGGATGACCCCTACCAGAATCGTGTTGCCATCGTTACTGATCTGCCGCTGGCCATCGATCTCCAGCCACCGCACGCTAGCGTCAGGCCAGCAAACGCGGTGACGGAAACTGAAGCGCGTTTCTGAGCCGGCAAGCACCGAACAAGCAGCGGCTTCGATATGCGGACGATCCTCAGCAACGATCAGATCTAGATACTGATCAGGAGATAGCTCTACCAGCGGCGTGTCCAGGCCCAACAGTTTTCCAGTGCCGAGCGACCAGTGCATGGTGCCGCGTTGGACATCCCAGGACCACAGGCCGAGTCCCGCCCCGTCAAGCACGGATAGCAGGCGAGCTACGTCTTGCCATGGTTTGGGTGCTGCGCTTGGTGAGGACTCTGGCTTCGCGTCAGGCGGCAACATGGGCGACCTCGGAGGGCTGGGTCTGCTGAAGGTGTCGATGGCAGGCGATGCTCATGGTTCTCTTTGATTTTGTAGTTGTGATCCGAACTTATCCGTAGCTGATGGCAAAGTGCAAGTGCACTTAGTCAGCGTCCAGCAAAGACATGAAGGCCTTGGCTGCGTTAGACAGTGTGCGCTCGGTATGCGTGATATATCCGAGCTGCCTTGCCAGTTGGTCGCCCGGCATTGGCAGGCGCACCACCTGATCATCAAGCATGGTGCGTGGAAGGACGCTCCAGGCGATCCCGATGGACACCATCATCTTGATCGTCTCCATGTAGTTGGTGCTCATCGTGATATTGGGCGTCAGCCCCTCGCGCTCGAATAACCGCTGGGCAATATGGTGGGTGAAGGTATTCCCGCCCGGAAACACGGCCGGATAGCCGGCGACATCAGCAAGGGTAATTTCGCCCATGCGAGCCAGAGGGTGCTCGGGCGCAACCACAAAATCCAACGGATCTTCCCACACCTTGACCGCACGAATAGGCGCTGCGGTTTGCGGCGCCAGGGTGATCACCGCCAGCTCGGCGCGCCCATGCAGGACTTCATCGTAAGCCACCTCAGAGTCGAGGAAGCGGATATCCAGATTCACCTTCGGGTATGCGCGAGTGAAGCGCCTCAGCAAGGGGGGCAGGCGATGCAGGCCGATGTGGTGGCTCGTGGCCAGGGTCAGTCGCCCGCTGACGTCGCCGTTGAGGTTGGTCAGGGCGCGGCGGGTGTCGTCCAGGACATTGAGGATCTGATACGCGCGAGGAAGCAGGGCTCTACCGGCTTCGGTCAGGCCGATCTCGCGGCCTAACCGATCGAATAACCGCACGTTCAACTGTGACTCCAATGAAGCCAGGCGTTTGCTTACCGCCGGCTGAGTCAGGTGGAGGCGTTCGGCAGCCTGGGAGAAGCTGCCCATCTCGGCGACCGCTATGAAGGCGTTGAGGTTGGCAAGGTCCATGTCCGGCTCCAGTGGTTTGCTTGGCTTCGCTTTAGTATTCCACAGCGGAATGATTGTGATGAAAAATATGAATTTGAGTAATCCGTGGTAGGTCCGTAGCATGACCTCATAAGCAAAAGGGCTATTGCCCAACGCACTGATGAGGAAAGTCCGATGGCTGGCAAAACGCTCTACGACAAGCTCTGGGAAATGCACGAGGTCAAGCGCCGTGATGATGGCTCGTCACTGATCTATATCGATCGTCATATCCTGCACGAAGTGACCTCGCCCCAGGCGTTCGAAGGGCTTCGCCTGGCAGGGCGCAAGCCATGGCGCATCGATGCCAATATCGCCACCCCGGATCACAACGTGCCGACTACCAAGGGCGAGCGTCAGGGCGGCCTGGAAGCCATTGCAGACGAGGTTTCCCGCATCCAGGTGCAAACGCTGGACGAGAACTGCGATGACTTCGGCATCCTCGAATTCAAGATGAACGATATTCGTCAGGGCATCGTTCATGTCATCGGCCCGGAGCAGGGCGCAACCCTGCCAGGCATGACCGTGGTCTGCGGCGACTCGCACACCTCGACGCACGGAGCGTTCGGTGCGCTGGCCCATGGCATCGGCACTTCGGAAGTCGAGCATGTGCTCGCAACACAGTGCTTGGTCGCTAAAAAGATGAAGAACATGCAGGTGCGCGTTGAAGGCAAGCTGCCCTTCGGCGTGACCGCCAAAGACATCGTGTTAGCGGTAATCGGGAAGATTGGCACCGCGGGTGGCAATGGTCATGCGCTCGAATTTGCCGGCAGTGCCATCCGCGACTTGTCGATGGAAGGACGCATGACGATCTGCAACATGTCCATCGAGGCGGGTGCCCGCGTGGGCATGGTGGCTGCGGACGAGAAGACCATCGCCTATGTCGAAGGTCGGCCTTTCGCACCCAAAGGCGCCGACTGGGACCAGGCTGTCGAGGTCTGGAAGACACTTGTTTCGGATGAGGATGCGGTTTTCGACACGGTCGTTGAGTTGAAGGCAGAAGACATCAAGCCGCAGGTCAGCTGGGGTACGTCACCTGAGATGGTCTTGGCTGTTGATCAAAGCGTGCCTGATCCGGCGGTTGAAGCTGACCCGGTCAAGCGTGACTCCATAACCCGTGCGCTGAAATACATGGGGCTGCAGGCCAATCAACGGATCACCGACATTCAGCTTGATCGCGTCTTTATCGGCTCCTGCACCAACTCGCGGATCGAAGACCTGCGCGCCGCGGCGGAAGTGGCCAAGGGGCGTAAGGTTGCCTCAACGGTCAAGCAGGCGATGGTGGTGCCAGGTTCGGGACTGGTCAAGCAACAGGCCGAGGCTGAGGGGCTGGACAAGATTTTTGTAGAGGCGGGCTTCGAGTGGCGCGAGCCCGGTTGTTCGATGTGCCTGGCAATGAACCCCGACAAACTGGGCAGTGGCGAGCATTGCGCGTCAACGTCCAACCGCAACTTCGAAGGGCGCCAGGGTGCCGGTGGCAGAACGCATCTGGTCAGTCCGGCAATGGCTGCTGCGGCTGCGGTGACTGGTCGCTTCGTTGACGTTCGTGAATTGATGCAGGCCTGAGGAGACCACCATGAGAGCATTCACCCAGCATACCGGTCTCGTCGCGCCGCTCGATCGCGCTAATGTCGACACCGATCAGATCATCCCCAAGCAATTTCTCAAGTCGATCAAGCGTACTGGCTTTGGTCAGAACCTGTTCGACGAGTGGCGCTATCTGGACGTCGGGCAGCCTAATCAGGACTGCTCGCATCGTCCGGTGAATCAGGAATTCGTGCTGAACTTTCCGCGCTATCAGGGCGCCAGCGTTTTGCTTGCCCGGGAAAACTTCGGCTGCGGCTCCTCGCGTGAGCACGCGCCTTGGGCATTGGAAGAGTACGGTTTTCGCACGATTATCGCGCCGAGCTTTGCCGATATCTTCTACAACAACAGCTTCAAGAACGGCTTGCTGCCAATCGTGTTGAAAGAAGAAGAAGTCGACGAGTTATTCGAACAGGCCGAGGCTGCAGAGGGTTATCAACTCACCGTGGACTTGGCTGCGCAAACGGTCACCCGTCCGGACGGCGTGCAGTACAGTTTTGAAGTCGATGCGTTTCGCAAGCATTGCCTGCTGAATGGCTTGGACGACATCGGCCTGACTTTACAGGATGCTGAGGCCATCAAGGCGTTCGAAGCAGGTCATCAAAAGAGCCAGCCCTGGTTGTTCGGCGCGATCAAATAAAACAAGAAGTTGTGAGCCTGGGTGGTTTACACGCGGCTTTCAGCTTTTAGAAGGAAATCTTTAAATGTCTAAACAGATTCTGGTTCTTCCTGGCGACGGCATCGGTCCCGAAATCATGGCTGAAGCGGTCAAGGTGCTAAAGCTGGCTAACGACAAGTTTCAGCTCGACCTGGAGCTGAGCTACGACGAGTTGGGTGGCGCGGCGGTTGATAAGTACGGCGTGCCATTGGCTGACGAGACGCTCGAGCGTGCTCGTGCTGCGGATGCAATCCTGCTGGGTGCCGTTGGCGGGCCGAAGTGGGACGCAATAGACCCTGCTATCCGGCCTGAGCGTGGCCTGTTGAAGATTCGCTCGCAGCTGGGGTTGTTCGGCAATCTGCGTCCGGCTTTGCTGTACCCACAACTGGCGGCTGCGTCCAGCCTGAAGCCGGAGATCGTGGCCGGTCTGGATATCCTGATCGTTCGCGAGCTGACTGGGGGCATCTATTTCGGACAACCACGCGAGAGCAACGTGCTGGAAAATGGCGAGCGTATGGCCTTCGATACGCTGCCCTACAGCGAGAGCGAAATCCGCCGGATCGCCAAGGTCGGTTTTGACATGGCTCGGGTGCGCAACAGGAAACTCTGCTCGGTGGACAAGGCCAACGTACTGGCATCCAGTCAGCTATGGCGCGCAGTGGTGGAGGAGGTCGGTAAGGACTATCCGGACGTAGAACTCAGCCATATGTATGTCGATAACGCCGCAATGCAGCTGGTGCGCGCACCGAAGCAGTTCGATGTAATCGTCACCGACAACATGTTTGGCGACATCCTGTCGGATGAAGCTTCCATGCTGACAGGTTCAATCGGCATGCTGCCGTCCGCTTCTCTCGATTCGAATAACAAAGGTATGTTCGAGCCTTGTCACGGTTCGGCACCGGACATTGCAGGCAAGGGTATCGCCAATCCGCTGGCAACGATCCTCTCGGTGTCGATGATGCTGCGCTACAGCTTCAACCAGGTCGCTGCAGCAGATGCGATCGAGCAGGCGGTTAGTAATGTGCTGGATCAGGGCCTGCGAACCGGTGATATCTGGTCTGAGGGTTGTGAAAAGGCGAATACCCAGGCGATGGGTGATGCGGTAGTCGCGGCGCTCGCGAAGTTGTAATCTCTCTGGTCCCATTTGCACCAGCCGTTGATAGAGCTTGTGGGCGACGGCTAGGCGGAAACGCCGAGAAGTGCGAGGTGTGGTGTCAGACATAAATGGACAGCGCGCCCGCGCTTTCGAACCCGAAAGCGTATTTCTTAGTCGACGGCCCGTCATGCGGGTCACACATATATAGGTGTAGTTGCGATGAAACGTGTAGGTCTGATCGGTTGGCGCGGTATGGTTGGCTCCGTGCTTATGCAGCGGATGCTGGAGGAGCGGGATTTCGACCTGATCGAGCCGGTATTCTTTACTACTTCCAACGTCGGCGGTCAGGGCCCCTCGATTGGCAAGGATATAGCGCCGCTCAAGGACGCCTACAGCATCGATGAATTGAAATCCCTCGATGTAATTCTTACCTGCCAAGGTGGTGACTACACCAGCGAGGTTTTCCCCAAACTGCGGGAAGCGGGCTGGAAAGGCTACTGGATCGATGCAGCCTCGACGCTGCGTATGCACGACGATGCCGTTATCGTGCTCGATCCGGTCAACCGCAAGGTCATCGATCATCAACTGGACGCGGGCACCCTCAATTACATCGGCGGCAACTGCACTGTCAGCTTGATGCTGATGGGCCTGGGTGGCCTGTTCGAGCATGGGTTGGTCGACTGGATGAGCGCAATGACTTATCAGGCTGCGTCCGGTGCTGGCGCGCAGAATATGCGCGAACTCATCAAGCAGATGGGCAGTATCAACGCATCGGTTGCCAATGAACTGGCTGATCCGGCCAGCGCCATTCTGGAGATCGATCGTAAGGTCGCCGAATGCCAACGCTCGGAAGCGTTCCCAGTAGACAATTTCGGCGTTCCACTGGCGGGCAGCTTGATTCCTTACATCGACAAAGAGCTGCCGAACGGCCAGAGCCGCGAAGAGTGGAAGGCGCAGGCGGAGACCAACAAGATTCTAGGGCGTTTCAAGAGCCCGATTCCGGTCGACGGTATCTGTGTACGTGTCGGCGCGATGCGTTGCCACAGCCAGGCATTGACCATCAAGCTGAACAAGGATGTGCCCATTTCGGATATCGAAGGCATGATCAGCCAGCACAACCCCTGGGTGAAGCTCGTTCCGAATCATCGAGACGCGAGTATGCAGGAACTGAGTCCGACATCAGTGACTGGCACATTGAGTGTACCGGTCGGCCGGCTGCGCAAGCTGAACATGGGGTCGCATTACCTTGGCGCATTCACGGTGGGCGATCAGCTGCTGTGGGGTGCTGCAGAGCCTTTGCGGCGCATGCTGCGTATCCTTCTCGAGCGATAAGTCACGAAGGAGCCAAATCTGAAGCGCCTCGGGATACCGCGGCGCTTTTTTTGCGCCATGACAAAGCGAATTACCGCTATCGACCAGCTTAAGTCTATGCGTCATGTATATGGGGTTGCTTCCGCCACAGCGAAGCGCCCGAAGGCACGCAAGGGAAGCGGCATCTGAGATGTTGTGCCGGTGATTAATCCTGCCGCTCGCTTTTGCACGCCGGGCTAATTTGTGGATTGGGTCTGATAACACGCGAAAAGGCGTGACGGGCAGCGCCAGCTGGTCTGGTGAGTTGTTGATAAAACCCTATCTGTAAAAGATACTTGCTGGAAGTTCGAAGAATTAGTCTGGCTAAAAACGCTGTTTAGGCTTATCGCTGACGGGGGACCGCCACCTGGCGGGCGCAGGCAGTGACTATAAGACCCTCTCGAAGATCCGAGAAAAGTTAAAAACAAGGATTTACACAATGGTTCGGGTTCGCAATCTGGTGCTGGCAATCGCGGCTGCTACCGCGCTGACTTCCGAAATGGCTTATGCGCTGGGCTTGGGCGAGGTCACGCTGAAGTCTGCGCTGAATCAACCGCTGGTAGCCGAAATCGAACTGCTGGATGCCAAAACGCTAGCGCCCGGTGAGGTCGTGCCGGTTCTGGCGTCCGCTGAAGATTTCAATCGTGCAGGTGTTGATCGCCAGTATTTCCTGACTGACCTGACCTTCACCCCGGTTTTACGCCCAGACGGCAAAAGCGTCATTCGCGTGTCTTCGACCAAACCGGTTCGCGAACCCTATCTGAATTTCCTCATCGAAGTGCTCTGGCCAAGCGGTCGTCTCCTGCGTGAGTACACGTTGCTCTTGGATCCGCCACTGTATTCGCCTGAGATTGCGGCTGCAGTCGCGCCGCAACTGCCGGTTGCCGCTCCGGTTTCCCGGCCAGCCGCTGCTCCGCAAGTCGCGTCTCGACCTGCCTCTTCGTCTTCCACGACTCCTGCGTCGCAGGGTGGCGAATATAAAGTTACCCCTAACGACACGCTTTGGGAGATTGCAGAGCGGGCCCGTCTGGGTGGTACCGTCCATCAAACCATGTTGGCCATTCAGGATATTAACCCGGACGCGTTCATTGGCAACAACATCAATCGAATGAAGAACGGCCAAGTGCTTCGCTTGCCCAGCGCCGAGCAGATTGGCCGCCGGTCGCAAGCAGAGGCGATTCAGGAGGTTGCCCAGCAGAACGCGAGTTGGCGACAGGCTGCGGGCCCTGGGGCGCCGGCTGCTCGTCAGCTCGACGCAACCCAGCGCGGCTCAGCCGATGCTGCACCCTCGCGTAGCGAGCAAGGCGACAACCTCCGCCTGGTTGCGCCAGAGGCCGGTAAGTCTACCGTTGGCAGCGATGGTGGGGACGGCGCTGATGCTGCGGCGTTGCGCGACAAGCTGGCCGTCAGTGAAGAAAGTCTTGATTCCAGTCGTCGAGAAAATCTCGATTTGAAGGATCGTCTAAATGATCTGCAGGGGCAGTTGGATAAGCTACAGCGCCTGATGCAGCTAAAAGATGACCAGCTCGCCAAGTTGCAGGCGCAGCTGGCGTCCGGGGCAGAGCCAGGTCTTGACGTGGCTGCTTCGCCGTCTCCCTCGGTCGATGAAGCCGACAACAGCACGACGCCTGTGACGCAAGCGGCCGAGGTTGTCCCTGAAGTTGCTACTGAGGCCAATCCTGCTCCGAGCGCCGCGCCTCAGCCGCCCCAGAGTGAGAAGTCAGAAGCTCCTGAGCCGGATGGTCAGGCACCTGCTCCCGCAGCACCGGTTTCTGCTCCGCAAGAACCGCAAGCCGACGGCTATGTTGATGAGTTGTTGGGTAGTCCCGTTCTACTCGGGGTTTTGGGTGGCAGCGCGTTGTTGCTCCTGCTGGTCGGGTTGATGGTGCTTTCTCGTCGCAACGCGATGAGAGAGGCTGAGTTGCAAGAAAGTCTTCTGGCCGACAATTCGACTGATAGCTTTTATGTTGCGCAGCATGAGCTCGATTCGTCCGACACTGAGTCTGCTGATCTGGGTGCCTCTCACGATGCTGATCAGGTTTCTGCTGACTCGCTGGCAGGTACGGGCAGCGATCCCCTGGCGGAAGCAGACATCTATATAGCCTACGGTCGTTTTAATCAGGCAGCCGAGCTGCTTCAGAATGCGCTGAATGACGAGCCACAACGTAGCGACCTGCGCCTAAAGCTCATGGAGGTCTATGCCGAGCTTGGCGACCGAGAAGGGTTTGCCCGCCAGGAAGCAGAGCTACGGGAAATAGGTGGTTCGTCTGCGGAGATCGAGCAAACTAAGGCCAGGTATCCAGCAATGGCGGCCGCAGGTTTTGGCGCGGTGGCTGCGTCTGTCTCCGCGAGCGACGACCTCGACAGTTTCAGTCTGGATGATCTTGAGTTGGAAGAGCCTGCCCCCTTGGCGGAGCAACAGGCGGATGATGATTTTGATCTGAGCCTTGATGATCTCGAACTAGAAGATGACCTGACGGACCTCTCCGTTACGCCTGTCGGTGGGTCCGCTGTGGAGCGGGATGACGTCAACTTCGACGAGACGGGCCTGGATGCCGCAGCACAGGACCAAGCTGCAGATGACTTTTCGTTTGATCTAGACGAGCCGGCAACTTCCAGCAATGTCTCCCTGGATGATGAGCTGGCTGGCTTCTCCCTCGATCTAGATGAGCCATCTTCCAGTTCGGCTGCTGACGATGATTTGATGCTCGGTCTTGCAGACGAGACAAAGCCGGCCTCGAGCGAGTCAGTGGATGAGCTTGACTTTGGGCTTACTGACCCCGACCAGCCCACGGACATGCCGGACGAGTTCGATCTGTCCTTGGACGACGAGCCCGTTGGGGAGCCTGCGCCGGAAACATTCTCTTCTGAGTTGGAGGTGGTCGAGGCGGATCTTGAAGATCTGTCACGCGATTTCAATGAGCCGCTTGATCAGTCTCCAGCAATGACGACTGAGCCGGTTGCGTCGACACCTGAGGCGCTTGACGACGATTTCGATTTCTTTGCCGATACTGATGAGACCACCACCAAACTTGACCTCGCGCGTGCCTACATCGACATGGGTGATGCTGAGGGTGCCCGCGATATTCTGGACGAAGTAATGAGCGAAGGAAGTGACAACCAGCAGCAAGAGGCGCGAGAGATGCTCGCCAAACTAGCCTGACTATGATTGAAGCAGTACGCCCAGCGGCAGCCGATTCGGCTGCCGCTGACGTTTTCAGAATTGCCCTCGGCGTCGAGTACAAAGGCGCCCGTTATCGGGGCTTCCAACGACAGCGTGACGGCGTACCGTCCATTCAGCTTTCGTTGGAAAACGCCTTGAGCAAGGTTGCTGGCGGTCACCCGGTGACGTTAAGTTGCGCTGGGCGTACCGATGCGCTCGTTCACGCGTGCGCCCAGGTCGTGCATTTCGATACGCCAGTGAAGCGGTCCATGCACGCCTGGGTCATGGGTGCAAACCAGAACCTGCCCAGTGATATAAGCGTGACCTGGGCCAAGGAGATGCCGAACAGCTTCGATGCGCGTTTCAGCGCCATGGCTCGTCGTTACCGATACGTGATCTACAACGACCACATACGACCTGCCCATCTGGCCGAAGAGGTAACCTGGAATCACCGCCCTCTAGACATCGCACGCATGCGTGAGGCAGCTAAAGCGTTCGTTGGAACTCATGACTTCAGTGCCTTCCGTGCTCGCCAATGTCAGGCAAAATCGCCGATCAAAACAATTCACCACCTTGAGTTACTCGAACACGGCAGGCTTATCGTCATCGATGTTCGGGCCAATGCCTTTCTGCACCATATGGTGCGTAACTTTGCCGGCGTTCTCATGACAATTGGCGCCGGCGAACGGCCTGTTGCATGGGCTCGGGAGGTACTGGAGTCGCGGGTGAGGAGTACTGGTGGAGTGACGGCTCATCCGTACGGGTTGTATCTCGTTCAGGTGGATTATCCAGAGCAGTTCCAGTTACCAGAACGCTTTCTGGGACCACACTTCCTGTCAGGGCTGCCGGATGTTCGCGCGCTCCAGTGATGAAGCAAAAGGCTAAATTCAATCGGGCCTTGGCGATGCAGGATGTTAGAGGGCGGGTGATGCAGGTTGCAGCCTCTTGTGCTTTTGTTACCATCCGGGGTCTTCTCTTGCAGGTGCCCGCCGTTGCCTATCGTTCGTAGCAAGATCTGTGGAATTACCCGCGTCGAGGATGCTCTTGTTGCGGCTGAAGCCGGGGCGGACGCAATCGGTCTGGTGTTCTACCCCAAGAGTCCGCGGGCAGTGAGTGTGCAGCAAGCCTGGAATATTGTTGCTGCTCTGCCACCCTTCGTCACAACCGTCGGCTTGTTCGTCAATGCATCGCGTAGCGAGATCAGCGCAACGCTCGACGCCGTACCGTTGGATATGCTTCAGTTTCACGGTGATGAAAGTCCCGCCGACTGCGAAGGTTTCTGTCGACCCTGGTACAAGGCGCTCCGCGTCCAGACGGGCGAGGACGTTCAGCGGCAGGCTGCACGCTATGCTGGTGCCAGCGCCATTCTGCTCGACACGTTTGTTGCTGGCGTTCCTGGGGGGACTGGCGAGATTTTCGACTGGTCGCTCATACCCGCTGACCTCCCTAAGCCTTTGATACTTGCCGGCGGGCTGACTTGCGAAAACGTCCAGCAGGCCGTAGCTGAGGTGCGGCCGTTCGCCGTGGATGTGAGTGGGGGAGTGGAACTTAGCAAGGGCATCAAAGATGCCGCGAGTGTGAGGGAGTTCGTTCGGTTGGTAAGGGCGTTGATGTGACGAACGGAGGTTGCTTGCCGTCCAGTTACCATTCGCTGAATTGTCCAGGCCCATCAATGATGAGCTGCCTTTGGTGGGGTTAGGGGCAATTGTCAGTGGCAGCGTTTTGTGAATAGTGCCTACGCGACGCAGTGACTTCGGTTGGACACTGGTCGCAAACGTGAATTTTGCCGGTGCGTGCAGTCGCTACGCGCGGGACTGACAAACTGTGGAGAACAAAAAGCATGAGCAACTGGCTGGTAGATAAGCTGATCCCCTCGATCATGCGCTCTGAGACGCAGAAAAGTTCAGTACCCGAGGGGCTTTGGCATAAATGCCCGTCCTGTGAGGCGGTTCTCTATCGCCCGGAGCTGGAAAAAACCCTGGATGTCTGTCCGAAGTGCCAGCATCACATGCGGATCGACGCGCGCACTCGATTGGATATATTCCTCGATAAGGAAGGCCGTGAAGAGATCGCTGCAGACCTCGAGCCAGTCGACCGACTGAAATTCCGGGATAGTAAGAAATATAAGGACCGCCTCTCCGCTGCGCAGAAGCAGACCGGGGAAAAAGACGCTCTGATCGCAATGAGTGGGACCTTGATGCATATGCCAGTTGTAGCCTGTGCATTCGAGTTTTCGTTCATGGGCGGTTCTATGGGGGCTATCGTTGGGGAGCGTTTTGTGCGTGCTGCGAACGCTGCGCTTGAGCAACGGTGCCCGCTAGTCTGCTTTGCAGCGTCCGGCGGTGCTCGGATGCAAGAGGCGCTGATTTCGCTGATGCAGATGGCCAAGACATCTGCTGTCCTGGCACGTATGCGCGAGGAGGGGTTGCCCTTCATCTCCGTTCTTACCGACCCGGTTTATGGGGGTGTATCGGCAAGTCTCGCCATGCTGGGAGACGTCATTGTCGCAGAGCCTAAGGCGCTGATTGGTTTCGCCGGTCCGCGCGTTATCGAGCAGACCGTGCGTGAGAAACTGCCTGAAGGTTTCCAGCGCAGTGAGTTCTTGCTTGATCATGGTGCGATCGACTTGATAGTCCCTCGTTCCGAGTTGCGCGCTCGTCTATCGCGTCTGTTGGCTCAGCTTCAGCAGTTGCCTACTCCCGGCGAACCCGCGTTGGTCACGGCTGACGCATGACCGGGCGCAGCCTGGGAGGCTGGCTCGAGTATCTTGAGCAGCTGCATCCTGTTGCTATTGATATGGGCCTTGAGCGGTGCCGCGAAGTCGCCGCAAGGCTAGGACTGACACGTCCGGCTCGCCAGGTCGTCACCGTAACCGGTACCAATGGCAAGGGATCCACGTGCGCCTTCATTGCGCGAATGCTGGCAGGGCAGGGTAAGACGGTGGGTGTTTACAGCTCACCGCATCTGTTGCGCTACAACGAACGGGTACGTGTCAACGATGCCGATGCGACAGACGAGGCCTTATGCGAAGCATTCGAAGCAGTGGAGCAAGCGAGAGGCTCTGTTTCCCTCACCTATTTCGAGATGGGTACGTTGGCTGCTTTTTGGCTCTTTGAGCGCGAAGCACTTGATGCAGTGGTCCTTGAAGTCGGGCTAGGCGGGCGTCTCGATGCAGTAAACCTGGTCGATGCGGACGTGGCGGTAGTTACCAATATCGGTTTAGACCATGCCGAATGGCTTGGAACGACCCGCGAAAGCGTGGCCTTTGAAAAAGCCGGGATATTTCGCCCTGCAAAGCCCGCTGTTTGTGGCGACTTTGATCCGCCAGAGTCGTTGTTGGAAAGCGCGTCCCGTTCAGCTGTGCCTTTGTTGGTCCGTGGGCGCGATTTTGATTTGAGCAAGGAGGCGGGCCGTTGGCATTGGCGTGGCAAAACCGCCGATGGACGTAGCCTGGAGCTGCTAGATCTACCGATGATCTCCCTGCCACTGGATAACGCTGCGTTAGCGTTGCAGGCCTTTGCATTGCTTGAATCGTCATGGCAGCCGGAGCAGCTCGTCGAGGCATTGCAAGACACTCGCGTTACCGGTCGCCTGGATCGGCGCACTGTCTGCTGGCGCGGTGTTGAGCTGACGATCATGCTTGATGTTGGGCATAACCCGCACGCTGCTGACTATTTGGCAGGTCAACTGCTTCAGAAATCGGCGTCCGGTCGCCGCCTTGCCGTCTTCGGCCTTTTGGCTGACAAGGATCTTTTGGGTGTCATCGATGCGCTGAAGACCGTTTTCGACTCCTGGGCGGTGGCGCCCTTGGAAACCCCTCGGTCGCGAACGGCAGACGAGTTGAGATCGGCATTGATGGAGCGAGGCGAGGCCGTCACTATCTGCTCTGGAATACCCGAGGCGCTCCAGCAGCAGTGTGAGCAGGCGCGCGAGGGTGACGAGATAGTAGTGTTTGGATCATTTTACTGTGTGGCTGAGGCGCTGGCTTGGCTAGATCAGCTCGCATCGAGCGGAGGGCATGCTCTTGGTAGATAGAAGATTGTTGCAGCGTATTGTCGGCGCGTTGGTGCTTGTTGCGCTGGCGGTAATATTCGTACCGATGCTTTTCAATCGAGATGATGCCGACCAGCAGATCGCTGTTGATGCTCCGGCAATGCCAGAGACACCTGCTGCGCCGATTATTGAGACCCAGCCTGTAGAGGTCCCTGAGCCGGCGGTCGAAGCCATCCCTGAAGATTACGAGATTATCGAAGAAGACTCTGTCGCCGAATCCAGTATTCCCGCTAAACCGATCGATCCAGTTCCAGCGGAGGCACAGCCTGCTTCGGAAGCTTCCGAGCAGGCAGTCACCGCAGCACCACCGCTCATGCCGGAAAATGCGGAAGAGCAGCGGCTGGATACTGCCAACCTGCCGGTTAGTTGGTCGGTGCAGCTGGCCAGCCTTTCCAGTCGCGAGAACGCCGAGAAGTTGCAGAAAACTCTGCGGTCTCAAGGTTATAACGCCTATATACGCACTGCGGACGGGATGAATCGAGTATTCGTGGGGCCGTTGGTGGAGCGGGCGGAGGCCAATCGCTTGCGTGATCAATTGCAACGACAGCATAAACTTGACGGATTCGTAATACGTTTCAAACCAGAGCAACGCTGATTTTGATGGTGCTCCACCCCTTTTAACGCCAGTCGGGAGGGCGCCTCCACGGTGCTTACTCCCAAGCGGGCGCTCTGCTAAAATACGCCGCCTTTCTCCTTTGCAGGAAACCCTGTGGCATTCACCTGGGTCGATTGGGCGTTTATCGCCGTTGTGGTCATTTCCAGCTTGATCAGTTTGAAACGAGGCTTCGTTAAGGAGGCGCTTTCACTGCTCACCTGGATCATCGCCGGGGTTGTTGCCTGGATGTTTGGTGGTGCGCTTTCGCACTACCTCGCGGAGTTCATCAGCACACCTTCCTTTCAGGTCATTGCGGCGTGCGTAATTCTGTTCGTCCTGACTTTGTTAGTCGGGGCACTGGTCAACTTCCTCATCGGAGAACTGGTGCGGGTTACTGGCCTTTCCGGTACTGATCGTTTCCTTGGCATGGTATTCGGCGCCGCCCGAGGGGGGCTGTTGGTCGTGGTATTGGTTGGCCTGCTCAGCCTCGCCCCTGTCCAGCAAGATCCCTGGTGGCGAGAGTCGACACTGTTACCGCATTTTCTGTTGGTTGCTGACTGGTCGAAGAACCTGATTCTCGGGTTTGGAAGTCAGTGGGTGGCCGGTTCGCTCGATGCTTCAAGCTGAGGCGAGCACTTATTAGAAGGACGTGCAAAGGCTTAAGCCTGTGCTATGTCCGGATCAGCCTGTAACCACTGAGAGGTTCCTTGCATGTGTGGCATTGTCGGCATTGTCGGTAAGTCGAACGTCAACCAGGCGTTGTATGACGCGCTTACCGTACTGCAACATCGTGGGCAGGACGCCGCCGGAATCGTGACCAGTGACAGCGGCAAGCTGTTTCTGCGCAAGGACAACGGGCTGGTACGGGACGTCTTCCAGCAGCGTCACATGCAGCGGCTGGTAGGCAACATGGGTATCGGTCATGTGCGTTATCCCACGGCGGGCAGCTCGAGCTCGGCAGAGGCGCAGCCATTTTATGTGAACTCCCCTTATGGCATCACGCTGGCGCACAACGGCAACCTGACCAACGTCGACCAGTTGACCAAGGAAATTTACGAGTCCGACCTGCGTCATGTGAACACCAACTCAGACTCGGAAGTGCTGCTCAATGTTTTCGCCCATGAGCTGGCAGTGCGGGGCAAGTTGCAGCCCACCGAGGAGGATGTCTTTGCCGCCGTTGCAAAGGTGCATGAACGTTGTGTGGGCGGCTATGCCGTAGTAGCCATGGTCACCGGCTATGGCATTGTTGGCTTCCGCGATCCGCATGCAATACGGCCAATTGTGTTCGGCCAGCGTCACACCGATCAGGGTGTGGAGTACATGATCGCGTCTGAGAGCGTCGCGCTGGATGTACTGGGCTTTTCACTGATTCGCGATCTAGCCCCAGGCGAAGCCGTCTACATCACGGCTGATGGCAAGCTGCACACTCGTCAGTGTGCGCCTAACCCGCACTACGCCCCCTGCATCTTCGAACATGTCTATCTGGCGCGTTCGGATTCGCTGATGGATGGCGTGTCGGTATACAAGGCGCGCCTGCGCATGGGTGAGAAACTGGCTGACAAGATCCTCCGGGAGCGTCCCGAACACGACATCGACGTGGTCATCCCCATTCCCGACACCAGCCGTACGGCAGCATTGGAACTGGCGAACCGGCTTGGCGTGAAGTTTCGCGAAGGATTTGTCAAAAATCGTTATATCGGTCGGACCTTCATCATGCCTGGTCAGGCCGCGCGTAAGAAGTCGGTAAGGCAGAAGCTCAATGCCATCGACCTCGAGTTTCGCGGCAAAAATGTGATGCTTGTGGATGACTCCATTGTCCGCGGTACGACCTGCAAGCAAATCATCCAGATGGCTCGCGAAGCCGGGGCTAAAAACGTCTATTTCTGTTCTGCAGCGCCAGCCGTTCGATATCCGAACGTTTATGGCATCGACATGCCCAGTGCACACGAGCTCATCGCGCACAATCGCAGCACCGAAGAGGTCGCCGAACTTATTGGTGCCGACTGGCTCGTCTATCAGGACCTACAAGACCTGATCGAGGCTGTTGGCGGCGGTAAGGTAAAGATTGAGAACTTCGATTGCGCAGTGTTTGACGGTAAGTACGTGACCGGCGATATCGATGACGTCTATCTGCACAAGATCGAGCAGGCCCGCAATGACCTGAGCAAAAGCAAGGGCGTCGCCGGCAGCGCCATTATCGACCTGTATAACAACTGATCGACCCGGCGGCTTTGCCGCCACGGTCCAGGGTGGAAATGACTATGACAACCGACTGGGACGCAGGCCGTCTGGACAGTGATTTGTCCGGTGTGAGCATGGATACGCTGGCTGTTCGAGCGGGCCAGCGCCGCTCGCCTGAGGGGGAGCATGGCGAAGGGTTATTCCTCACGTCCAGCTATGTGTTCCGAAGTGCGGCTGACGCTGCGTCGCGTTTTGCCGGTGAGGCGCCGGGGAATGTCTATTCACGCTATACCAACCCCACCGTGCGAGCATTCGAAGAGCGTATTGCCGCCATGGAGGGCGCTGAGCAGGCCGTAGCGACCGCGTCGGGGATGTCCGCAATCCTGGCAATGGTGATGAGCCTGTGCTCCGCCGGCGACCACGTGTTGGTATCGCGGAGCGTTTTCGGAGCTACCGTTTCGTTGTTCGAGAAATACCTCAAGCGTTTCGGGCTGCAGGTCGATTATGTACCGCTTACCGATCTTGCAGACTGGGCGCCCGCATTCAAGCCCAACACCAGGTTGGTTTTCGTCGAGTCCCCCTCCAATCCGCTGGCCGAGTTGGTGGATATTGCCGAATTGGCAGCGCTGTGTCGTAGCAATGGTGCCATGCTCGCGGTGGACAATTGCTTCTGCACACCTGTCCTGCAGCAGCCACTGGCACTTGGTGCCGATATTGTCATTCATTCCGCCACCAAATACATCGATGGCCAAGGCCGCTGTCTCGGCGGTGTGGTTGCTGGTCGTGCCGAACAAATGAAGGAAGTGGTGGGATTTCTGCGCACAGCAGGACCTACGTTGAGCCCGTTCAACGCCTGGGTCTTTCTCAAAGGCCTGGAAACGCTGCGCCTGCGTATGCAAGCACACTGTGCCAGTGCGCGCGCATTGGCGGAGTGGCTAGAGCAACAGCCGGGGGTCGAGAAAGTTTATTACGCAGGGTTGCCTAGCCATCCTCAACACGAACTGGCCAAGCGTCAGCAGAAAGACTTTGGTGCGGTCCTGAGCTTCGAGGTGGCTGGCGGCAAAGAGGGCGCTTGGCGTTTCATCGATGCCACTCGCTTGATCTCAATCACGGCGAATTTGGGTGATAGCAAAACCACCATCACCCATCCCGGATCCACCACCCATGGACGTCTATCTGCCGAAGACCGAGCCAAAGCAGGGATCCGTGATAGCTTGATTCGGGTAGCTGTGGGGCTTGAGGACGTGTCTGATCTGCAAGCTGATCTCGCACGAGGATTGGCTGCGCTTTAGATCGATACAGTAAAAAAAGCCCCGCTTAAGCGGGGCTTTTTTTACTGGCTGGACGCCGACGCAACCTGTCAGTGTCGAGTGTCAGTGGTTTAGTTCTTCATCGGCTCGAAATTCACCACAAAACCATCAAGCCGCTGTTCGATCTCCAGTTGGTCCCGAATCCGACTGGCTTCCTGCCGACTGTCTATCGGGCCCACGAACACCCGGTGTGTGCGCCCGCTGACGCGCAGGTAGGCCTCAAATCCTTCCTCGCGAAGCTTGTTCGCCAGCCCCCGGGCACTGTCGCCATTTTGCAGGCTCGCCAGCTGCACTGCCCAGCCTGAGCGAACCGGCGCTTGAACCGGAGGCTGCGGTTGTGCGGTGAAGCTCTGTGGCGCGCGTTGCGTTGCCGGTGTAGCGGGCATACGGCTGCGTTGGCTGGGTTCGTTGGAGCGCAGGTCGATTGCCGGGGCCGGCTGTCCCTGCCCATCGAACAGGCCTTCAGGCGTGGCTGGAAGGATACTCGGGCTGCCTGGACTGGTTTCGATGACTCGGATGTCGCTGTACTTTTTGCCGGACAGCGCGGCCAGGCCAGCACGGTCGCGAATCACTGTCGGCCGCAGAAACACCATCAAGTTGCGTTTGATATGACTTTCCTGGGTGGAGCGGAACAACGCTCCCAGCAGTGGGATATCGCCGAGCAGCGGCACCTTGGAATCGGTACGAGTCACGTCGTCCTGAATCAAACCACCCAGTACGATGACCTGGCCGTCTTCGGCGAGGATGGTGCTCTTGATTGATCGCTTGTTGGTCACCAGATCCACGGCCTGCGCCGAGAGGCTTGCAGACGGTGCGATCGATGAAATCTCCTGCTCGATCTCCAGGCGCAGCGTGGCGCCCTCGTTGATATGCGGGACCACCTTGAGTGTGACGCCGATATCCTCTCGCTCGATCGTGGTAAACGGGTTGTTCGCACCAGACGCGTCGGTTGTGTAGGTGCCGGTCTGGAATGGCACATTCTGGCCCACCAGAATCTCGGCTTCCTGATTGTCTAGCGTCAGCAGGCTCGGGGTCGAAAGCAGGTTGCTCTTGCTGTTGGCAGACAATGCGGTAATCAATGCACCAAAGCTACGCGTGCCAACACCGATGATGGCGCCGTCGGGCAGATTGCTCGGGATCTCATTGTCATTGATGGCATTGAGCACGCTGCCGATGGAGAGCCCCGTGTTACCAAAGCTGACACCACCGACTCCGCCAGTGCCACCTCGCGCATCCACGGCCCACTGCACGCCAAGTGCGTCAGTGATGTCACCGGATACTTCGACGATGGCTGCTTCTACCATCACCTGGGCCCGGGGCACATCGAGTTGGCGAACTATCGATTCGAGCGTCGAGATCAGTTCCGGTTCGGCCAGCATGACCAGAGCGTTGAGGCTCTCGTCGGCGCGAATGAGTATGTTCTGCTGGCGACCGCTCTGGGCTTCGCCATCCCCAGGCGCGGCGAGCCCTTCAGAAATGTCTCCGAGCGTCTCGGCGAGCGATTTGGCGTCATTGTGGCGCAAGCGAATCACTCGGGTATTGGCTGAGCGCGTGCTGGGTGAATCGAGTGTCTTAGCCAGGCTGGCCAACTTCTGGCGGGCCAGTTCTGGTCCGGTAAATATCAGACGGTTGGTGCGCGAATCGGCAATGATCTGTGCACCAGCAGTGTCTTTGGCTTCTCCGCGTGCCAAGGTATTACGCAGAACCTCAGCGATGTCCACAGCCCAGCCGTATTGCAGATTAACCACCGAGTAATCGTCGTTTTGGGCTTTGTCGAGCTGGCGTACCAGGTCTTCGATGCGCGCGATGTTGGCGCTGCGGTCGCTGATGATCAGCGCGTTGGCTGAGCTGACGGCCGCAAGATGCCCGTATTGCGGCACCAGGGGACGGATCAATGGAATCAATTCAGTGGCAGAGGTGTGCTGGACCTGGATGACGCGGGTCTCCAGCAGATCTCCACCGGTCGGTCCTCCGCCAGCCTCCGACTTGGCTTCAGCATTGGGCACGATTCGAGCGACTTCACCCTGAGTGAGGACGCTGAAGCCGTGGGTGGCCATGACTGACAGGAAGAGCTGGTAGATTTCGTCAAGGGATAGGGTCGTTGACGACACGACGCTCACTTGTCCCTTTACGCGAGGATCGACGATAAAGGTCTGCCCGGTCAGCTGGCTTATCTGATCGATAAAGGCCCGGATATCCGCATCCTTGAGGTTGATCGTCCAGCCGTCCTGTTGGGTCTCGCTCGGCTCGATTCCTGGGTCGGCGGCGTACAGAGGCAGGGAAGCGGCAAGCAGACCGGCGGCGAGCAAAGCAATGAGCGGGCGGGAGGAAAATGGCAGCATCGGTCAGTTGTCTTCCGTGGTCTGTTCGTCGGAGGGCATGGTTTCTGGCGGGCTTGTAGTCCCTTCCATCTGTTGCCGGAGTGCTTCCATCTGCTGTTGAAGCATCTCGGCTTGCGGATCGAGTATTTCCTCCTCCGCTGGCTCACTATAGTCGGGCAGGCTATCGAGCGCGGCCGTGGGGGAGCGAACGCTTGGGAAAAACAAGCTCTCGATACGATCACCACGCTTCACTTCGACCCTGTCTGGGTGAACGCTGTACAGGCGTACCCCCGATTCAAGTTCCTGGTCAATCCGGTAAAGCTGTGGCGGTTGGCTGCTCAGCTGAATGATTGCGGTCGACCGAGCCGGGTCCGCATGAACGAAGCTGCCTAGCAAGGTTAGATTAGAACTCGATTCGCCGGGCCTATAGCTCTGGCCGGTTGAAGGAGGAGATCCAAATAGCTGCTCCATTCGCTCAAGATCAGGTGCTGCCCCGGTAACTTGGCGATCGTCCAGCATAGCGGCAGGCGGCGTTTGAGTCAGTTTGAGCCAGGTCATGATCTGGCCAGCCAGATAGAGGCCGAATAGCACGACGACCACTGCGCTAACGACCAGGGGCGCATACTGGCGAACTTTCTGCATTGCTGCGGGGGAAGCCAAGCTAGGCGCTCCATGAAACCAAGTGATTGATGACGGTGACCGCTTGTTCGATCGCGGAAGCTGCAAGCGGCGGGCTTGGCTGGCAGTGTAGACCCAGACCATGACAAACAAGCACCTGAGTATGCCAGTGCAACTGACTGTTTTTCAGGCAAAAGGTGCCCAACGGCCGGTCAATTACAGCAACCATTTGGGTTCGCCGTTATTTTTTTATAAATAATCGCGGCACAGTGTTGACTTGGTGAGGGGGGGTGCGTAAATTGCGCGCCTCGCAGGGCGATCAGCCACTAGTCACAACGGTTGAGAATTGAAGCTTTGCGAATCGGACGAAGGTCCGGCCGACGCGCAGCGGTAGTTCAGTCGGTTAGAATACCGGCCTGTCACGCCGGGGGTCGCGGGTTCGAGTCCCGTCCGCTGCGCCATATCTGCTTCCCATCTGCGGAAGCCACGCGAAAAGCGGCCTTAGGGCCGCTTTTTTCGTTTCTACCTTCCTCATGCTCGTTAGATCACTTCAATCTGCTCATTCACGCCGATGCGTCTGGCCTGGATCTGCGCGCCCTTGTATCAAGCTAAATTCTCAAACTTGTACATCCAACGTGCAAGGTGGAGGTTTTTTCGCTCTATGGCAGGGTTTTGCATCGGAATCACCACTTGTTACTGCCGATAATCGCGAAATACTTGTACAAATATATATCAATGTGCCATCTTCTTGTACAGGATATGGCCGGCTCAGAGTTTTCTGGTGGCGCGCCGTAACGACCTTTATCGCTGGCTGCCTAGCAGCTCCCGTACAGAGACTCATCATGAACAAGCATATGTCAGTGTCCAGGCGCCTCGGTCTCGGTTTTTTCGTCGTACTCGCGTTGATGGCGGTTGTTGCGATGATCAGTGCGTTCAAGGTCGACACCATTGATCAGACCATGAAGAGCATCAGTTCTCAGGCAGGTTTGAAGCAGCGCTACGCGATCAACTTCCGCGGTAGCGTTCACGACCGGGCGATTGCAGTACGCGATGCGGTAAGCGCGGCTGACCCGAATATTGCGCGTAATCGGGTAGCTGAAATCGACCGGCTTGCAAAAATGTATGCCGACTCGGCCGGTCCGATGAAGGCAATGTTGGCCCAGCGCACCGCTGACCCTATCGAGCTTCAACTGATGGGACAGATCGAAGCGGTAGAAGTGAAGACCAATGAGCTGACCAGGCAAGTTATCGACATGCGGTTCGCTCAAGGCTCGGAACGAGCCTACGCCTTTCTCCTGGAAAACGTCGCAGGTGGCTATGACGAATGGCTGCGCCTGATCAACGCCTTTATCGATCATCAGGAGATGTCCATAAATCAGCAGGTGACCGTAGTACGTGATACGGCTAGCGGCTTTCTCATGCTCATCGTCACTGTCACCGGCATAGCGATTTTGTTGGGCACGGCGATCGCAGTGCTGATCATCCGCAAGTTGCGATCAACCCTCGGCGCAGAGCCAGATGAAGTGGCTCGCGTAATCGGCAACCTTGCCGATGGCGACCTCGGCCAGGTGATCCTCACCCGCTATCCGGACAGCGTCATGGGTGCGACTGCAAAAATGGCCAGCCGATTGACCGGCATCATCGCCGAAGTTCGTGCGGCTGCAGACGGGCTTGGCGTGGCGTCAGGAGAACTGCTGACCTCATCGTCCAACAGCAATCAGCAGATCCAGCAGCAGTCCGCCGAGGCCGAGCAGGTGGCGACCGCGATCAATCAGATGGCAGCGACCGTCAGTGAAGTCGCCAACTTTGCTGCCCGCGCCGCGTCTGCAGCCAAAAGTGCCGATGAGCAAGTCGAGACCGGTACCCGTGTGGTGGGTGAAACGGCGATATCGATCCACAATCTGGCCAAGGTGCTTGAGGAGGCCACCGAAACGGTTACCCAGGTTTCCGAGCAAAGCGGCAGCATCGAAAAAATTCTTCAGGTCATCACCGCCATTGCAGAGCAGACCAACCTTTTGGCCCTGAATGCTGCCATCGAGGCGGCGCGCGCCGGGGAGCACGGCCGAGGATTCGCGGTCGTGGCCGACGAGGTGAGGTCGCTGGCCAACCGTACCCAGCAGTCATCGAGTGAGATCAGTGAAATGATCGAGTCCTTGCAGGCTGGAGCAGGCAAGGCGACAGAGGTGATGCTGGCCAGTAGGCGAATGGCGCAACAGACGGTCGAGCAAACTCACGAGGCGGAGGGGGCGCTGTCGAAGATTCGCCAAGAGGTCGGCTCGATCAACGAAATGAATGCTCAGATCGCAACGGCCTCGGAAGAGCAGAGTGCGGTGGCCGAGGAGGTGAACCAGAGCGTCACGCGCATCCATGATTCGGCCGTCGCCAGTTCTGCTGCCTCCAATCAAGTCGCCGCCTCGAGTCGAGACCTGACGACGCTCGCTCAGGAGTTGAATCGCAAGGTGGGTTACTTCCGAGGCTGATGCTGCGTGGTGATGCCTTGCTGATGCGCTGAACCCCGCGACGTGACCGTTGCTGCACATGCCGGACAGCAACGTGCTAGAGGTTGGCCTGACCACAACCTTCGAGCGTTTACCTTGACCTGCGTCAACCTGTAACGGGGTAATCGACGCACCCTTGCGGTTTAATGCTGTCAGTAATGCGTGCTTTGACTAACAAGCCAGGGGCTGGTGGCTTACTGACGAGGGGTGGTTAATGTTCGGTTTGGAAGCGCTTGAGCTTGCGCGAATCCAGTTTGCTTTCACGATTTCGTTCCACATCATCTTTCCAGCGATCACCATTGGTTTGGCGAGTTTCCTGGCGGTGCTGGAAGGGTTGTGGCTGAAAACCAAGCGCCAGGTCTATCGAGATCTGTACCATTTCTGGCTGAAGATTTTTGCCGTCAACTTCGGTATGGGGGTGGTCTCTGGCATCGTCATGGCGTACCAGTTCGGCACGAACTGGAGCGCCTATTCCGAGTTTGCTGGGAGCGTCACGGGGCCGTTGCTGGCTTATGAGGTGCTTACCGCATTCTTCCTGGAGGCGGGTTTCCTCGGCGTCATGTTGTTTGGCTGGAACCGCGTTGGCGCCGGGCTGCATTTCTTTTCGACATTGATGGTCGCAGTCGGCACCTTGATTTCAACCTTCTGGATCCTGGCATCCAACAGCTGGATGCATACCCCACAGGGTCACGAGATCATCGATGGCATCGTGATTCCAGTGGACTGGTTTGCCATCGTCTTCAACCCGTCGTTTCCTTACCGTCTGACCCACATGGCGATTGCCGCGTTTCTCGCGACGGCGTTCATGGTAGGCGCCTCTGCCGCATGGCACCTGCTGCGCGGCAACGACAACCCCGCAGTGCGCAAGATGCTGTCCATGGCGATGTGGATGGCGCTGATCGTCGCGCCAATCCAAGCAGTGGTGGGGGATTTCCATGGTCTCAACACCCTTGAGTATCAGCCCGCCAAGATCGCCGCGATGGAGGGTCACTGGGATAACACTTCAGGTGAGCCGACGCCGCTACTGTTGTTTGGCTGGCCGGACATGGAGCGGGAAGAAACTCGCTACAAGGTCGAAATTCCTTATTTGGGCAGTCTGATTCTCAAGCACAGCCTGACCGAGCAGATCCCGGCGCTGAAGGACTTCCCCAAGGAGGACCGGCCCAATTCAACCATTGTCTTCTGGACCTTCCGGATCATGGTTGCGTTGGGGCTGCTGATGATCTTCACCGGTTTCTGGAGTCTGTGGCTGCGTCGCGGCGGCAGACTGTTTCACTCCAAGCCATTCTTGCGGCTTGCATTGCTGATGGGCCCGTCGGGGATTCTCGCGATTCTCGCCGGTTGGTTTACCACCGAGGTTGGGCGGCAGCCCTGGGTGGTGTACGGGATCATGCGGACTGCCGATGCGGTATCCAACCATAGCGCCGGGCAGCTGGGGCTGACCCTGGCGATGTTCGTCCTGATCTACTTTGCGGTATTCGGCATTGGTTTCGTCTACGTCCTTCGTCTGATCGGCAAAGGGCCGATCATCAATGAAGGCAACGAGAAGGGCGCCGGTGGGCCGGGCGAGAAGCGCACGCCGATGCGGCCACTGTCCGCAGCAGACGAGGCGATCCCTCACGATCATGGTGACCAACTGGGCGAGAGGAACTGAGTTATGGGAATTGATCTTTCGCTGATCTGGGCCGTCATCATCATCTTCGGCATCATGATGTACGTGGTGATGGATGGGTTTGATCTGGGTATTGGCATCCTCTTTCCGTTTCTGGCCGATACCGCCGAGCGCGATGTTGCGATGAATACCGTGGCGCCGATCTGGGACGGCAACGAGACCTGGCTCGTCCTAGGTGGGGCCGGACTGTTCGCCGCGTTCCCGCTGGCTTATTCGGTTGTGCTTTCGGCGCTGTACCTGCCGATCATCTTCATGCTGATGGGGTTGATCTTTCGTGGTGTGGCGTTCGAGTTTCGCTTCAAGGCCAGCGCGGCCCGACAGCACGTGTGGGACAAGGCCTTTGTTGGTGGCTCGCTGGCCGCAACCTTCTTCCAGGGGGTCGCACTGGGCGCCTTCATCCATGGCTTCCCTGTGGCTGATCGCGCTTATGCCGGTGGCCCACTGGACTGGCTGACGCCGTTCTCGGTGTTCTGCGGCCTGGCCCTGATCGTGGCGTATGCCTTGCTTGGCTGCACCTGGCTGATCATGAAAACCGCCGGTGACCTGCAGAAACGCATGCATGACATCGGTATTCCGCTGGTCTGGGCGGTGCTGGCCGTTACCGGCATCGTCAGTATCTGGACGCCGCTGACACATCCGGACATCGCGGAGCGCTGGTTCAGCATGCCGAATCTGATCCTGTTCCTACCGGTGCCGATTCTGGTGCTGGCGTGCACCTTCGGGCTGCTGCGATCAATCAAGCGTTACGCCCACTATTCTCCGTTCCTGTTTACCCTGGCGCTGATCTTCCTGGGTTACAGCGGACTCGGGATCAGCCTCTGGCCAAACATCATTCCGCCATCCGTCACCATCTGGGACGCCGCTGCGCCACCCCAGAGCCAGGGGTTCACCTTGGTCGGAGCGCTGCTGATCATTCCGTTGATCCTCATGTACACCGCCTGGAGCTATTACGTGTTTCGCGGAAAGGTCAGTGCAGAAGACGGCTATCACTGAAACGGGCCGTCACGGAGCGATATATGCAAAACAAGCACGAAAGCGGTGCAGCCGAGCCTAAGCCTCTGTGGAAGCGCATGACCTGGTTGGTTCTGATCTGGTCAGCAAGCGTACTCGCCCTGGGAGTAGTGGCCTGGCTGATCCGACAGGCGATGACTGCAGCGGGCTTGACCTCGCCCTGATCACCGAGCTAGAGCCTATGAGCGAACGTGCGGCGATATGGCGCGTTGTGGCTACAGCCTGCTCAGGCTATTTAATGGTTATCCGCGCTGTGAAGTGCTTCATGTTTCCGTCATGTATGCAGGTTAGTTTCGCTGGCATGGACTTTGAAAAGCAGAACTAGGCAAACCTGAGAAGAGGATCGTTTTTATGGACGACTATCAAGACGAAATACTCGAATGGCATGCATCTGAGCAGGATGGGCCAGAGCCTGCTGACGACGCGTTCGAGCTTTGACAGATCACTCGGCGCGCCGTTGTGCGCGCCGATACTCTCCCGGCGTCTGTCCGCTCCAACGTTTGAACGCCCGCTGAAAGGCTTCCGCCGAAGAAAACCCGAGTAACCAGGCGATCTCGCCGAACGCCGATTCGGTGTCGCGGATGTAAGCCATGGCGAGATCTCGCCGAGTGTCGTTGAGAATCGCTCGGTAGCTGGTGCCTTCTTCATCCAACTTTCTACGCAGCGTCCAGGGCGGCAATTGCAACCGTCCTGCGACCTGCTGCAGATCAGGTTCCTGGCCCTTAAGCATTGGCCCGAGCAGTTGAGCCACGCGCTCGCGGAGGCTGCGGGTGCGGGTGCGGAACTCCAGTTCAGCTTCGCAAAGCTCAAGAAGCTGGCGCCAGGTGCCGGGGCAGTGTTCCGGGTTACGGAGCGCCAGCGTCGCCTGATCCAACCGCAGCTGATTGTGCTCCGCTGCGAACTCGACGGGTTTTCCAAAAAACGTTTCGTAACGCGCGGCGTAGTTGGGGCGCTGAAATTCGATCTGTACCGCAACCGGAGTGAGCGGTTGGCCCGCGACCGCACCAAGTTGCGTAACCCAGCTCGCCAATACTGTGTCTACGACAAACTGGTTGTAGCAGTTGTATGGGCTGATCGAATAGAACCTGAGCCAGGCACCGCTCGCATCCTCATGAAACCCTGAGGCGCCGCGGTAGTTGCTCGCGTAAAGCGGCTCGTAGCGAATCAGCGCACGTGCGGCTTCGCGCACCGTAGGGGCTTGGGCCGAGGTCACCCCGACGAGTCCGAGGTGACCGGCCTTGCGTAGCCGCCCCATTTCGAGCCCAAGCCCAGGATCTCCCACCAGTTGCATGGCCGCATGACCCAGCCGCATGTAGCGGGGGATGGACAGTCGCGCTCGCGGCTCCGACAGCCGCGCATGGTCGAGGCCGTACGCGTCCAGCAGCGGCTGTGGGTCGATGTGTTGTTCCTGCAAGGCACTGACCAAACTGTGCACGAAGCCGACCGAAAGATCACCGAGGCGAACCCGTTGATGATTCATAGCCGACTTGGCAGCCACAGGTTGTTCAATTGCACCGGCTCGCCGTGAAGGTGTCTTGTCGGTCTGCGAGGTGAACCCACGAGATTCCAGGGTAGTCCGAGTGTCTGCACCTCCATCCGTGCCAATGTTGCCGTTGTGCTCAGGTTCGCGCCGCAGGTGTTCAGCGGTTCGTCACGCGCACCCGGCACCGCCAGCAGCTCGGCTTCTTCGGAGACGTGTCGTGTATAGCCGTCACAGCCGAGCAGCACGATCAAACGCCCAGCTGGTGTCTGGAGCACCGATGGCGCCCGGTCCTCAGGCGCTTCGCTGTAACGGCGCTCGTAACGGCTCAGATGCTTCTTGTACTGCAGCGGGCCCAGCACATCGCCGTCTGGCATAAACGTTAGGCTGACCTGCCGAAGCGGCCCGCTACCGCTTCGAAGTCGACCCTCGTCCAGATAGGGTTCAGGCAGCACGATCGAGCCGGCGACGAGCGTCACGCCATACGCTTTCGCCAGACCTCCGAAAATTTCCTGATAATCATCGGCCATTTTCCGTGCCTTGAGCTTCAGTACCGCTTCGGTGCGGCGATCATCCCCTTCGTTATCCAGCAACGCCCGCAGGTAGTCCCATGGATTGCTCAGCGCCATCCATTGCATGGCGTCGCGTAGCGTACGGGCCTGCTGGACTTCAGGCTTCTCGCCGAGGGCGAACAAGCCGGTGCCGACATGCTCGGGCAGAATTACAACGGTTCGCGCATTCAGCAATCCGGCTGCTCGCGCCTGGTCCAGGTAGGTGGCGAACTTCAACCGCAATCGTTCGCGGCTCTGGTAGTCCGCCGGCATCAGCCGGGTCTCGATGCCGAGCAGGTTGCCGGTCTCACTCGGCTGGCCCTGACTCTCGATTGGCAAGATCCGGAGATCGGACAGCAGAGGCCCACTGCGACGATCACGGGTCCAGTCGAGATAGATGATGAGCGCCGCCAGGGCGACAACGGCGACGCCGAGCAACTTGCTATAGGTGCGCATGGGATACAGAACCGAAGGTGTTGCGCAGAGCCTAGGCATCGTGCTGCCGTTTGCCAAGCGTTTTGCGCGTTTTAGTCAGATAGTTGTAATTTTAGGTCATTGAGCGCGCGGCAGGTGCTGTTTATCGTCACGGCATTGCGACTGCGCCCAACAGAGGCGTGGCGACCGACCGAAGTATTACTGGCACTGGCTGTGCCGCCTGATCGAGGAACGAACATGACTGCTTTTCCGCATCTGCTGGCTCCGCTGGAACTTGGTTTTACCACGCTGCGCAACCGAACACTGATGGGCTCGATGCACACCGGCCTGGAAGAGATGCCTAACGGTTTCGAGCGCATGGCGGCCTTTTTCGCCGAGCGGGCCCGTGGAGGCGTTGGCCTGATCGTCACCGGTGGGGTCGGGCCGAATGAGGAAGGTTCGGTACGCGCCGGAGCAGCCAAGTTGTCGACACCTGAGGAAGCAGAAGAGCACAAGGTGGTCACCCAGGCGGTGCACGATGCAGGTGGCAAGATCTGTATGCAGATCCTCCACGCCGGGCGATATGCCTACAGCCCTCAGCTGGTAGGACCTAGCGCCATCCAGGCGCCGATCAACCCCTTTACGCCACGCGAGCTGGACGAAGACGGCATCGAAAAGCAGATCCGTGACTTCGTCAACTGCGCAAGCCTGGCTCAGGAGGCTGGCTATGACGGCGTCGAAATCATGGGGTCAGAAGGCTACTTCATTAACCAGTTCCTGGTAGCCCATACCAACCACCGCAGCGACCGGTGGGGCGGCAGCTACGAAAACCGTATGCGTCTACCGGTTGAAATCGTCCGTCGCGTACGCGAAGCGGTTGGTTCCGAATTCATCATTATTTATCGCCTCTCGATGCTCGATCTGATGGAA